>ENA-UESE01000123-UESE01000123.1-human-gut-metagenome-genome-assembly--contig:-NODE-123-length-132651-cov-10.008531_pt1 | contig 132651 bp, 119 predicted proteins | sample MGYA00242995_ERZ507996 | MGnify/ENA primary metagenome ERZ507996 (study PRJEB26167, sample SAMN06115489) | human gut metagenome | host: Homo sapiens | place: China:Sichuan | collected 2015-04-15...
ATTACTATCATATATAATTTTATTACATCTAAAAAGTAAAGATGAATCATTTGTTTCTAAAGGCACAATTTCTATTTTCTCTAGAAAAGATGAAGCATCCTTGGAGACTTTACTTACTTCTACTGGTATTATTTCGATATTGTCTGGCAGATCCTTGGTATTTGAAAAACATGCACAAACAATAATAGACAATATTATCAAACTTATAGCTTTCATAATTATTTGTTTTTATAAAGGCTGTGATAATCACTCACAGCCTCATTTAATTTATTACATCAAGGACAAGCAGTAGTACAATGATGATATGTAACACCTGTAAATGTACAATCATCCCAACGCAAACTTAGTCTAAAACATTCTCCCTTTATCGACCAACAACTCCCAGGAGAAGTATGTTTACTCTGATTACAAACAATTTCCATGTCGGGATATTCACCTCCATCAGCGAATGCTTCAACATTAGCCAACGCTAAAGCCGATAATTTCACATTATTCTGCGATATAGATGTAACATATCCTACAACAAACACAATAATAACAAATGCTATAATACTGATAACTTTCTTTTTCATAAGATATCTAATTTGATATTTACATTTTTTTTAATACTTTCCTTTAAGATTCGGCAAAACGCATTTGCCACAAACATCTATTATTCTTATCTTTGCCTCACCTCCTTTTTTATGGGGTTAAGGAGCAGATGATGTGAAGACAATCCGGCAAGATTAAACTATTCATCATCTCGCTCCTTTTTAATCAAATTAATTATCTTAAATATTCAACCAAAGTAAAATTTCACTATAGGTTGATCATTATTTACATCTGTCGCTATAATGGTTTTAGTAGCTTCATCCACCCAAATACCATACACATAATGATCAAGCACATACTTACATAACGGTTCTCCTTTCAAACTGAATACATAGATGTACTTTCCTCCATCTGGAAGATAACCATTATGCCTTGCAATCTCTTTAAATGTAGTCCCATGAAATACTGCATAAATAGCACTATCTGTAACTTGCACATCACTAAAGCCCATAATTCCTGTTGGTATTCCATACCCATCGGATATCTTAAACTCAGGCTCTCCATTATCACCAATACGAACAATACATGTGCTATCTTTTAGATTATAGACTTCAAGCACTTCACCTAATTGAGTAACCATTGCAAATACACCGTTATGTGGATTATAATCAAGAAAACTACGCCATGCCTGTGCCAAAGCTGGTCTAGCATTTTGTAATGCTTTCTTTTTCACAGTTGGAATAGTACCTATTTTACTAATCAACTGCCCATCATGATTCATCCAACATAAACGGTTTTCACCTGAATAATCTGGGATTATAAAGGAAGTGTCATTATATATAGCAAAGTCAAGCGGTCTTAAAATATCTTCACCCAATGTTACCGCTTCATCGCGGAGCAGTGAATCACTGGATGAAGAAAAACCTAACCTTGTTAATTCTCTTTTATTAGCATCTAATGTCCATACTTTATGATTGTAAAAGCGGACATTCTCTATTGATAGCATTTCTGTAGGTGAATCACCACGTCTCCCAAAAGAAGACAAATAGCGGAAACTAGGATATTGGAACAAATGAGCATAATAATCAATACCATGCAAATCCATTACAATGGCTTTATCTCCTTCAACTCGTATCCGGAATGGACAACGAAATAAAGCAGTATCAAGCTCTATTACCTCTCCCTTTAACTCCTTCTCTAGTGGAAATTCTGAATAAGGAAGTACATTTTCGGCATATTCCCTATGATTTGTTCCACAAGAGACAAAGATAAAAAGAAGGAGAAAGCTAATATAGATCTTCAAGACTATATCCTCCAAAAATGTATTCGACCTTATCATGAGATACAGGGCAATCTAATGTACCCGTCCCATAACATCGACCCTGTTGCGCATGTTCGCCAGCAGCTAATGCTTCTATATTATATAAAAGCAATTCACTCTGCACATTTTTATGAGATGAAAAGTATTTAGCAGACAAAACTACTACTATACATAAAAGAAGGAAAATTATTTTTTTCATACTACTTTTGTATTAAAGATTAATTATGTGAGCAAAAGTAGTAATGAAACGTTAGATATTCAAAGAATATCGCTAACCAATCCTAACCTAGCATTATTTTTTATTTAACAAAATCAAGCCATAATCCAAAAAGTGCCATTTCATCGACATTTTTTGCTATTTCATTTAACAGGAGGCTTCTCTGGAATAATTAGCTGATATGTACCATTTTTATTTATTACACTAAATGAAGTATCTATTTTTTTGAGCAATGAACGCAAGCGTCCAATCGCTGAATGCATTCGTTCACCATACCCTGAATAATTAGGCCATAATTTCTCCTTGATAAAATCTTCTTCTAAAATGTATCCATTATCTTTTTGATTAATAAACAACTCCAAAAGTAAGCTAGTCTGAGCCTGAATATTTTGCTTAATTCCATCTACCTCTATCAAATTTTGATCTGCATAAAATATTATATTTTCTCGCAATAGATAGGAACGCAAAGGAATATTCTCCACTCTCTGTACTTCTTTAATTACCTGTATTTCTACAGGAACTTCCTTTATAATTTCTACAGAAACCTCTTTAACAATTTCCACAGGTACTTCTTTAACAATCTCCACTCTTTCTTTGGTACGTAATAATTTTATTTTGTGGCTGATAATAATGAAAGACTTATAAAATCCGTACCCTAAAACTACGTATAAGAATAAGTATAACAACATTTCCCTATATATCATACTCCACATAGTATAATTTAAATACCCCATTACCTCAATCTCATAACCATAACCTATATAAAATATAAAAACCAAATTTGAAGTATTACACCATTCACTCTGATATGTATTTGAAGATCTTACATTACCATCTTTAGTTGTTAAAGAAATACATAAAGCCGATTTAAAGGAAATACCTGATATCAGTAACTGTTCTCTCCATTTAGCATTCAAAGAGTCTGGAACAAGCGGTTTTTTCCCAAATGCAATTGAATGTAAAGAACGTACATTAGCATCATTATTTATATTCTTATGTTTTTTCTCAAAATCAATTTGATACGAATACCTCCCTGACTCATCTTCCCAATAAACAGTATCTGGTGTTTCAGAGACTACATTTCCTAAGTTTAAATAAACTGAAAAATTTCCTTTCAATTGTCTATCTTTTAATTCTCGGTCCACCGCCTCAACAAAAGTCTTTTTTGCTTTCTCCTTAAGTTCGGCTACTTTGGATTTATATGTATATCTACAAGCGAAGAAGAATGCAATTCCTCCAATGCAAGCTATAACAGATAACAGAATTACGTTTTTAGGTCTCATTTTGCTTTAATTTATGTTGTTTTTCACTACAAAGATAACATATTTCACTACAATCTAAGCTTTATACCTAAAAAAAGATATAACTTATATAGAAGAAAAGCCACTTTGTAGTCAGTCAAATATTCATAATATAAATGTTGTAGCATCAAAACTCTTATTTTTCAAGCTATACTTATATAAATATTTTACTATTTAATAAGGATGAAACTAGAATTTTATAAACTATTGATTATCAACAATATACAAACAGCCATTTTTTCTTTAAAACCAAAAGGGCGTTCCTTTAAAACCAAGGCCCCGTTTTTTTACAACCAACGGGCCTTTGGTTTTAAAGAAACGGACCATATAAAGGCAAAAAAATAAGTTTGTTAACAATATTCAATATCCAATAAGCATAAAACAAGACTAGATACTTTATTAACATTATTCGATTTGCATAATTCTATTCAAATAACTACCTTTACGGAAAATTGAAACAGGTATGGCAAAAGAAATTAACCCATTTATAGTAACTGGAAAAATAGAACCCGAGTACTTCTGCGATCGCGTGAAAGAATCAGAGAGGCTGGTAAAATCATTAACCAATGGCAATAACCTTGTCATTATCTCACCCAGAAGAATGGGTAAAACGGGACTAATCCGTTTCTGTTATGAGAAACCTGAAATAAAAGAAGAATATTATACTTTCTTCATTGATATACTCCATACATCAAGCTTAAGAGAATTCACTTATCTGCTTGGCAAAGAAATTTATGAAACACTATTGCCCCGCAGCAAGAAAATGGCGAGCCTGTTTATCCAGACACTTAAATCAATCAATGGTAAATTCGGATTTGACCCGCTGACCAATCTACCTACTTTCAATCTGGAACTGGGGGATATTGATCGACCCGAATATACACTGGAAGAAATATTTCAATGTCTGATAGCAGCAGACAAACCTTGTATCGTTGCCATCGACGAGTTTCAACAAATTGCTAAATATCCCGAGAAGAATATAGAAGCATTACTACGCACACACATACAGAAGATAGAAAACAGCAACTTCATCTTTGCCGGAAGTGAACGGCATATGATGCAGGAAATGTTTCTATCTTCATCCCGTCCATTCTACCACAGTGCCGATATTTTGGAACTGAAAACCATTGCACCGGAAATCTATATACCATTTATCGCAGACCATTTCCAAAAAAGAAAACGGCATATTGAAATCGAAAATATAGAAAAAGTATATCGGCTATTCAAAGGACATACCTTTTATATTCAAAAAACATTCAATGAAGCTTTTGCAGATACACCGAAAGGGAAAGAATGTACACTGGAAATTATCAAAACAGCTATAGATAACCTTATTGCATATAATGATACAATCTTTCGGGAAATCTTATCTAATATTCCCGAAAAGCAAAAGGAATTGCTTTATGCCATTGCCAAAGTAGATGAAGCAGAAAACGTCACATCAGCGAAATTTATCAAACGATACAGTCTGACATCGGCAAGCTCTGTACAGTCCGCAACTAAGAAACTGCTTGAAAAAGATATTATTACAGAAATCAATAAAGTATATTCGGTTACCGACAAGTTCTTTGGTATGTGGATCAATACTATTTATGGCAATAAATATACCCTTTAGTAAAGATGCAACTAAAATTACCATCAAATAAATTATAAAGTTAACACAATATATGGTAATTACCGAATGCCAATTATATTATTATGTTCTCACTATAAATATTTTAGCCCTATTTCTCTTCAATATCCTTGTTTTTCAAAACACATACGTTATCTTTGTAGTTATAGTACAAAACAAAATGAAGCAAAACAAAATGAAGCAAAACAAAATGAAATCTAAAAACATCATTCTATTATTTACTTTGGCACTGCCATTGTTCGGTTGTAGTGAATCACAAAAAAGAGTATCCTTTAGCGAAAGCACAACTGCTAAATCTACCGCTTTGAAGGAAGCCTTTATCTCCATTCCAATGGATATAAAAAAGAAAGGAGATATCTTATATGCCGGTGATTTTAAAGGAGACAGCCTTTTATACTGCTATAGTCTTAGTGAACAACGCTTTGTAAAGCAAATGCTGCCACAAGGACAAGGACCTGATGAATTTTTAAGCCCTGTCGAATTCTTTCTGTCTGATTCGTCTGCCTTCATACACAATCGATGGCACTTCACAGCGCAAAACTATACATTCAACACGAAAGACTTTTCCATCCAGCGACAAGGAGAGTTGATACACCTGCCCATGAGCATTGACAGAGTCTATCCGATAAGCGAATCACGCTTTATAGCGTCCGGTGTTTTTGAAGATTGCAGATTCCTTATTTTAGATAATGACGGCAATGTTATATCCAAATGCGGCGACTTCCCGAACTATCAAAGTGGAGAAGAAAACATACCCAATACGGCTAAAGGTATGTTTCATCAATCACAATTCGGTTACAACACCGACCGGAAACGTCTGGCATGTGCTACCAGTAATGTACTTGAGCTATGGGACTATAAGCCGGAAACATTAACGCTCCATAAAAGACTATTGTTAGCGCCCTATCATTATCAGTTCAATTCAAGCCCCGACGGTGTGTATGCAGAAAGTGATAATCCCGATGCCGAACTGGAAGCACGAGGCATTGCCGTTTCCAATAACTATGTTTATGTACTGTATAACCCAAACACCAATCGGATGCACGAAGAACAAAAAGAAACTCTAAACAGCGAGATTTGGGTTTTCGACTGGGAAGGAAAACCGGTACGTAAAATTTTGACAGATACTCATATAGAATGCTTCTGTGTAGATGAAACCGATACTTCATTTTATTGTGTAATGACTGCACCGGACTATTGTATTGGGATAGTGTCACCATCCCATTAACATAGTGACAGTATGTGCCAAGGATAGTGTCACTATCCCGAGCACATACTGTCACTATAACAAATCGAATATTTTGAGCTATTCTTATCCTAGTCCGCCCGCTGTGTAGGCAGTGTAAACTCCTGAGAATCACAGATTACCCCATTCTCATCGGACACCGCTACTCGGAAAGTCACTTCACCATCTTTCAGCTTACTTCCGGCATAGACCGTAGCCGTATAGCGGATACCCTCACCCGGAAGAATTTCTTCTATCATTACAGTAGGAGAAATGCCGATATGTTTCACTTTCCCGACCGTCTCTACAATAGGAACCACGTCATAAACCGGATTTCGTCCTTCATTCATGATTTCAAAGATGATCTTGCTGCTTTCTCCCCCGTCTATCGCATGATTGCGGTTATCGTCAATAAAGCGAATCTTGCGCAGTTTCAACTGAGTCAGTTGCTGCTGAGTCTGCGTCCGAGGTTTAAACTTAGAGTGAGACTGCCCCTGTCTGACTTCCGGAACGTAAGCATATTCCTCTATCGGGTCCGGTTTCGGAGCAGTCAGCGCATTCCCTATCGCTGCACCGGCAATGGTGCCAACAATATTTCCAATGGCAGAGCCGCGATATCCGCCCCTCCAGCCACGATTATTATCTCCGATAAGTCCGCCTATCGAACTTCCCAGACTTCCCCCAATTGCAGCACCACCTACAATTGCTCCGGGATTTCCCATACGTCCCGATGCACATCCGCTCAACATCAGAGCAGAAAGCAGAATTACAGTTAGTTGTTTCCTCATGATCATCTCTTATTTTACTATGATTACTCTATCACTTTAAAACGTGCAAAACGCAACAATAGTTGCTTGTCCCCTGCATTTTTAAAATGAATCGTTGCTTTTGCATTATCACCCGTTCCTTCTACCCTGATCACTTCACCCAAGCCGAAACGTTCATGTTCTATCATCTGCCCCGCCTGTACTCCTGTTACAGATGCCGAACCGGCTGAAGCCGACCGTGTACTGCTTCCACTCACCGCACTGACCTTCTTCAAATTCTTCGGCACACTGGGTGCAATCACCTGAGTCTTCGGACGTTCACGATCGGAAAATTTAGTACCATAAGGCGTTCGTGTAGGAGATGCCGTACGCGTAAATCCACCTTCGATCTCCCTGCGGAAACGCCCCGCACCTTCGTCCACCGACCGGCTGACTCCCGCCTCATGCGGCAACCGCAAATAATTCACATCGATATCCCGCAAGAAACGGCTGGGACTTCCAAACTCCATCTTTCCATAACGGAAACGGGTCTTGGCAAAAGAAATATAACAATGTTCTTCGGCACGGGTAATGGCCACGTAGAACAAACGGCGCTCCTCTTCCAGAGCACGCGGAGAATCGCCCACCATACCACTGGGGAAAAGATTTTCTTCCAGTCCCACTACGAATACGTTTTTAAACTCCAGCCCCTTGGCCGAATGAACGGTCATCAACGTTATCTTTTCTCCATCATCCGCTTTGTCCGAGTCCTGATCAGTAAGCAAGGCAATCTCCGAAAGGAAATCTGTCAGAGAAATATTCGGATTGCCTTCTTCCTGCCGCAAAGCGCAGAAATCATTCATACCATTCACCAATTCCTCAATGTTTTCCTTGCGGCTCAGATTCTCCGGCGAAGTATCCTGACAGACATCATTGATGATGCCGGACCGGCGGATAATATCCGTTCCTATCTCATACGCACTCTTGTCTGCCTGATCGGTCATAAAGCCTTCTATCAGTTCACGGAAACCTTGCAGTTTGGTGTGCGTACCTTTATTGATATTCAGCCCGTAGCTCAATGGTTCGCAAAGCGCCGCCCAAAGGCTGACACCATTTTCAGTAGCAGCGGAGATGATTTTTCCAACTGTCGTATCACCGATGCCACGGGCAGGATAATTAATGATTCGCTTGAATGCTTCTTCATCATTCGGGTTCACTACCAAGCGGAAGTAAGCAATGACGTCCTTAATCTCCTTACGCTGGTAGAATGAAAGTCCGCCATAGATTTTATAGGGCATACTTCGTTTCCGAAGAGCCTCCTCGAAAACACGGCTCTGCGCATTCGTACGGTATAATATGGCAAAATCGGCATAGCCGTAACTATGTTCCCGACGCAGTTCAGCTATCTTATTGGCTACGATATCCCCTTCTTCCACATCGCTGTAAGCCTGAAACACACCAATCGGTTCGCCCCGTTCTTTTTCAGAGAATACTTCTTTCCGAATCTGACGTTCATTCTTTTCGATCAGACTGTTGGCAGCACAGACGATGGTTTGCGTAGAACGATAATTCTGCTCCAGTTTAAAGACTTTCGTGTTAGGATAAACCTTCGTGAAATAAAGGATATTATCAATATCCGCTCCACGGAAAGAGTAGATGCTCTGCGCATCATCGCCTACCACACAAACACGCTGATTTTCTTTCGTCAGCTGGAGTACGATACTATGCTGGGCATAATTCGTATCCTGATACTCGTCCACCAGCACATAACGGAACTGCTCCCTATAACGGGCCAGCACTTCCGGAAAGTCGCGGAACAGAATATACGTATACACCAGCAGATCATCAAAATCCATAGCTCCCGCCTGACGGCATCTTTCCCAGTAACGGGTATATATTTCACGGACAGCGGGCACTTTGGCTGCCATATCTCCTTCATACGCTTCTTTGTTGGCGGCATATCCCGTAGGAGAAACCAAATGGTTTTTGGCACTTGAAATGCGGGCCTGCACCATCCCCGGCTTATATGCCTTTTCGTCCAGTCCCATCTCCTTGATGATGGAACGGATCAGACTTTTACTATCCGCCGAATCATAAATGGTAAATTGGGAAGTGAATCCGATATACTTTGCTTCGGCACGGAGAATGCGGGAAAAGACGGAATGGAAGGTACCCATCCACAAATAACGTGCCCGCTCCATGCCCACCTGACGGGCTATACGTTCTTTCATCTCACGCGCCGCCTTATTGGTAAAGGTCAGTGCGAGGATGTTCCACGGTTGATAGCCGTTTTCCAGCAGATAGGCAATTTTATAAGTCAACACACGTGTCTTTCCCGAACCTGCACCGGCTATCACCAGCGAAGGCCCGTCGTTATAAGTCACTGCTGCACACTGACTCTCATTTAATTCCTCTATATAGTTGGTATTCATAACAGCATTATAAAAACAATGAGGATTTTTAACAAACCCTTGGCGTTCAAATTTGTTTCAATACGACAAAAGTATAACATTCATTTGACAATGAAGATATTTTTATGATTTTTCATCACTAACTATTTAACCTAACCACTCAAAGCAATGAAAAAGAGTATATTTTTATCATTTATTTTATGTTTGTGCCTCATCGCCTGCATACCGCAGCAAGCAATGGCACAAAAGCAAAGCCGCATGGAAAAGCTGCTAAGGTATCTGAACGACAATGACGCCGACAAATGGCAGAAGAACAGGGAAAAACTGGATGACGAGACAAAGGCGTACTATGCCGAAGATTTATCATTGATGGACGTCCTCAACGACCTGTGGAACGAACAGAGCGAACAGGCAGCCACCCTCTACTTCGGCTGCTACGAGAAAGCCGCCCAAAGTAACTTCCCCGGCATCTGCGAAGGAGAAAAGATTCCGCTTTCTCAGATACGGGACAAGGCGGACCAGTCCATTATCAACCTGCTGGAGGCCTCGAAAGATAAAATTCCTTTCAGCCGGACACTGCTGGACAGCATTCACGCCACCGAATATCCGGTTGACTCCGCCATGCTGCAACGGCTGCAGAACATCCGCGAGGTGGCACTGCTGGAAGGAATGCTCAAAGCCCCCACTCCCATCATTTACCAGACTTACGTCAAGGAGTATCCCAACGGCAAATTTATCGCACAAGTCAACGCCTCCGAAAACGTACGGCTCTACCAACTGGTGAAGACGGCCCCGACTCCTGCAAACTTCAAAGCCTTCTTTGAAGACCCCGAAATGCAGAAGTATTATCAAGACAGAGGTCCGCGCCCCTATCTTGCCGAGGTCCGTACCTTATACGATGATTTCCTGTTTCAACGCATCGACAGCCTGAAAAAAGAAGGAAATGCCACCGCCATCCGGCAGATTATCGATGATTATAAGAACACACCTTATCTGTCCACCGGTGCACGGACTCACCTGAACGATCTTGAATATCTCAGTGAAAAGGCAGACTTCGAGCTTCTGAAACCGGCAATAGTCAACTCCGAATCGCTCGGTTTATTGCAGGAATTCCTCAAAACACACAAGTATAAGGAATTTCGTGACCAGGCAAAGAATTTGCGTGCTCCATTTATCCTGCAAGCCATCGTTTCCACCCCGACTACTGTAAAATATTACACTCAAGGACGATTGATAAAGTGCTGCGAGACCGACAGCACCGGCAATATTACGACCAGCTACACCTACAATGACAAGGGGCAGCTTACCACCACATTATCCGTGACCGAAAAGAACGGGCAACCCATCAACGAAGTGCAAACCAGCAGGCTGTACGACCCGCAAGGCCACTGCATCTTCGAAGTGAAAACAAACCCGAAAACCAAAACGGACTTCTACCGCCGTGCACGCCGCATCGGTATCGACGGAAGCATCGAAAGCGATTCCCTAAAATACATGGACGGCAGATATACCGTCAGCAGCTACAACAAGCAGGGATTACTGACGGAAACCAAAGAGTACAACAAGAACGGGGAAATGGAGGGATATACAGTCAACAAATACGACGACAAAGGCAGAATGACCGAATCTCAGCATCAGAATATGCTCTTTGTCAATTCGCCCAACCAGATTCTCTCGCAAAAAGAATTGTATGAATATGATAAATACGGATACCTCACCCGCATCGTCTACCAACGTATCTTCGGTAACAGCCAGAAGACGTCCGGCTGCCTGACCTGCCTGTACGACGAGTACGGAAACCGGATCGATGGTGACTCCTATTACGAATATGACAATACGGGGCAATGGATATGCCGCACCAGCTATGACAACCCGCAGCAAGTGGAACGTATACAGTACATTTATAAATAAAAATAAAATACCGTGAACCTTTTACGAACTATGGCTGTTATTATAGTATAACAAAACCATTTAAAGTTTTGACAATATGAATACTATATTAATGTCTTTAATAATTATGACCATGACTTACGAAATGCCTAAACTTCCTTACGCAAACAATGCGCTGGAACCTGTAATCAGTCAGCAAACGATAGATTTCCATTACGGAAAACATCTGCAAACATATGTAAATAATCTGAATAGCCTTGTGCCCGGAACAGAATATGAAGGCAAAACGGTAGAAGAAATCGTTGCCACCGCTCCCGATGGAGCTATCTTCAACAACGCCGGCCAAGTGCTGAATCACAATTTATATTTCCTCCAATTCGCTCCGAAACCTTCGAAAAAGGAACCGGCAGGCAAACTGGGAGAAGCCATCAAACGTGATTTCGGCAGCTTTGAAAACTTCAAGAAAGAATTCAATGCAGCAGCAGTCGGATTGTTCGGTTCAGGATGGGCCTGGCTGTCAGTAGACAAGAACGGTAAACTGCATATCACCAAAGAAGGAAACGGCAGTAACCCTGTACGCGCCGGACTGAAACCACTTCTGGGTTTTGATGTGTGGGAACACTCCTACTATCTGGACTACCAGAACCGCCGTGCCGACCACGTAAACGCCCTGTGGAACATCATCGACTGGGATGTGGTAGAAAAACGAATGTAACCGGACTCATTAAAATTAAGCTAAACTATACTATTGAAAAGGTCGTTGTGGATTTCACAGCGGCCTTTTTTCTACAACAAAAAACCTAAGCTTTCTATTGTATTTCAAAGGCATAAATTGTATTTTTGCAATAGCCGAAAATCAAAACAGACAATTATGACACTTCAACAAAAAAATAAAGAATGGCGCATTTTCTTTGTTGCCTTCTTCCTTTTGCTCTCTTTCATCAGTAACGCGGCTACCCCGGAAGAATTGGAAGAGGAGATACTTTTCGTGACGTCCTACAATTCCGATACTAAATATACCTACGATAATATCAACACGTTCGTAGAAACGTACCGCCAACTGGGTGGCAAGTATTCCACCATCGTAGAAAACATGAATGTTACCGACCTCAATCAATCCAGAAAATGGAAGAAAACGCTTACCAACATTCTGGACAAACATCCGAACGCCAAGCTGGTCATCCTGTTGGGTGGCGAAGCATGGAGCAGTTTCCTGCATCTCGAAGACGAGAAGTACAGACAACTGCCCGTATTTTGCGCTATGGCATCGCGCAACGGTATCCGTATTCCGGAAGACTCTATTGATATACAGACTTACGAACCTCAGAGTATCGACTTAACGGAAAGAATGAGCGAATACAATATAATATATTGTAACACATATGAATATGATGTCGATAAAGACATCGAAATGATGCGAAGCTTTTATCCGGATATGGAACATTTAGTGTTCATCTCGGACAACACCTACAACGGACTTGCCGAACAAGCCTGGGTGAAAAAGAATATGAAACGTTATCCGGAATTATCGACTATTTATATCGATGGTCGTACCCACACCCTCGATGCTGCCGTCAAACAACTACGCGATATCCCCAAAAATTCGGTTGCACTACTGGGTATCTGGAGAATTGACAATCGGGGCATAACGTATATGAACAACTCTGTATATGCTTTCTCCAAAGCGAATCCAGAGTTGCCTGTTTTCAGCCTGACTGCTACTGCCATCGGGTATTGGGCAATCGGAGGGTATATCCCCCAGTACGACGGAATAGGGAGAAGCATGGGAGAACAGGCTTATCAATTTCTGGACAAGGGGAAAAACAATGTCAGCCACATTCATTTGTTGCCCAACAGATACAAATTTGATGCCAACAAACTGCATGAATGGGGATTTCAAGACAAGAAACTACCTTTCAATTCACTTATCATCAACCAACAGGTGCCTTTCTTTCAGGCATATCGGACGGAAGTGCAATTCATCCTGTTTACCTTCCTTGTACTGATAGGCGGACTGTTTATCTCACTGTATTATTATTACCGGACAAAAATCTTAAAGAATCACCTTGAGAAGACTACAGCCCAATTAAGGGAAGATAAAAAGAAACTGGAATTATCGGAAATTGCGCTACGTCACGCCAAAGAGCGTGCCGAAGAAGCCAATCAACTGAAAAGTGCCTTCGTATCAAATATGAGCCACGAAATACGGACACCGCTGAACGCTATTGTCGGCTTTTCCAGCCTGCTGATCGATACCGTGGAAGCAACGGATGAGCAGAAGGAATATGCGGATATCATCCAGACTAATTCCGAATTGTTATTGCAACTGATTAGTGATGTACTGGATGTATCACGCTTGGAATCAGGAAAATTGCTATTCAAGTATGAATGGTGCGAACTAGTAAATCATTGCCAGAACATGATCACACTGACCAGAAAGAACCGGACAAGAGATATAGATGTCAGGCTTCAGATGCCGAAAGAGCCTTATATGCTCTATACCGATCCGCTACGTTTGCAGCAGGTGATCATCAACTTACTGAACAATGCCCTGAAGTTTACTCCCGACGGCGGAAGTATCACGCTGGATTATGAAATAGACGAAGAAGACCAGTGTATGCTGTTCTCTGTGACCGATACAGGCGCGGGCATCCCCGAAGACAAGCAGGAACTGGTATTCCAGCGTTTTGAGAAGCTCAACGAATTTGTGCAGGGAACAGGCTTGGGACTGGCGATCTGCAAACTGACCATACAACGCATGGGAGGCGATATCTGGATTGACAAGAATTATAAGAACGGAGCACGGTTTGTCTTTTCTCATCCTATCAAAAAGCGGGAATCGGAAGAAAAATGAAAAAAAAACGGATAATTTGATGAATCTTTGTTTCTTTTTCGCTTACTTTGCTCCCGTAAAGACAAAGGGGTGCCCCCAAAGAGGGGCTGAGATTATACCCTAGGAACCTGAGGCAGTTAGCACTGACGTAGGGATTGTGTTTCTTTCTTATCGCCTTTCTATATAAGCACGCTCTTTGTATTTACTTTCAACTTATTAATACTGATAGGACAATGAAAGTACAAGTTAACAACAAAGAGGTGGAAATGACTCCTGCTTCTACCCTTACACAACTGGCTGCCCAACTGGAACTTCCGGTACAAGGCATCGCTATTGCCGTAAACAACAAAATGATTCCACGTTCCGAATGGGAGAAATTCGCGTTACAGGAGAATGATAACCTCGTGGTCATCAAAGCGGCTTGTGGAGGGTAAAAGTATGGTAAGTCTACAATTTATCACCCACCAGACCGATCGGTATACTTATTTCGAATCGGCACTCATGGCACTTGAAGGAGGATGTAAGTGGATTCAGCTACGCATGAAGGAAGCTCCGTGTGAAGAGGTGGAAGCTGTTGCCCTCCAACTAAAGCCGCTCTGCAAAGAAAAAGAAGCGATCTTACTTCTGGATGACCACGTCGAACTTGCCAAAAAGCTGGAAGTGGACGGAGTGCATCTGGGCAAAAAAGACATGCCGATAGATCAGGCACGACAATTACTTGGAGAAGCATTTATTATCGGAGGTACGGCAAATACATTCGAAGATGTCGTACAGCACTACCGTGCCGGAGCAGATTACCTCGGCATCGGTCCTTTCCGGTTTACCACTACAAAGAAAAACCTGAGTCCTGTTCTGGGACTGAAAGGTTATACCGCTATTTTATCTCAGATGAAGGAAGCGAATATCGAACTGCCGGTAGTAGCCATCGGAGGAATCACCTGTGAGGATATACCCGCCATACTCGAAACCGGAGTGAACGGAATCGCGCTTTCCGGAACGATTCTTCGGGCGGAGGATCCGGCAGCGGAAACACGAAAGATTTTGAACATGAAACGTATAATCAAATAAAATAATTGAAAAGTGGAAAAGTTAGTAATTGCAGGCCGTGAGTTCAACTCCCGCCTTTTTCTGGGTACAGGAAAATTCAATTCCAATGAAGTAATGGAACAAGCCATTCTGGCATCGGGCACTGAAATGGTAACCGTAGCCATGAAGCGCATCGACATGGATGACAAAGAAGACGACATGCTGAAACATATTATTCATCCGAATATCCAGTTGCTACCCAACACATCGGGAGTACGTGATGCGGAAGAAGCTGTTTTCGCCGCACAGATGGCACGTGAAGCTTTTGGTACCAACTGGCTGAAACTGGAAATCCATCCGGATCCGCGCTATCTGCTCCCCGACTCTATCGAAACCCTGAAGGCTACAGAACAGCTTGTTAAACTGGGCTTTATCGTATTACCTTATTGCCAGGCCGACCCTGTGCTCTGCAAACGACTGGAAGAAGCCGGTGCCGCTACCGTAATGCCGCTGGGTGCTCCCATCGGAACTAACAAAGGACTGCAAACCAAAGAATTCCTGCAGATTATTATCGAACAGGCCGGTATCCCCGTTGTCGTAGATGCCGGAATCGGTGCACCGAGCCACGCTGCCGAAGCAATGGAACTGGGTGCTTCTGCCGTACTGGTAAATACCGCCATCGCCGTAGCAGGCAATCCGGTAGAAATGGCGTTGGCCTTCAAAGCCGCCACCGAAGCCGGAAGACGAGCATACGAAGCAGGACTGGGTCTGCAGGCTGATAACTTTATAGCAGAAGCAAGTTCACCTTTAACTGCATTTTTGGAATAAGTAATAGGTGATAAGTAATAGGTAATAAGTAGGGAGTAGTGTTTGTTTCACTATTCTTAATGATATGATAATAAAATTCTATGGAACAAAAAATAAAATTTTCCCGTTCTCAGAAAGTGTATCTGCCGGGTAAACTCTATCCGAACATCCGTGTAGCCATGCGGAAAGTTGAACAAGTGCCCAGCGTCAGCTTCGAAGGCGAAGAAAAGATAGCTACTCCGAATCCGGAAGTATACGTATATGACACCAGCGGTCCGTTCAGTGACCCGTCAATGAGCATTGATCTTAAGAAAGGACTTCCCCGCTTACGGGAAGAATGGATTGTGGGACGCGGTGACGTAGAGCAACTCCCCGAAATCACTTCGGAATACGGACAAATGAGACGTGATGACAAAAGTCTGGATCATCTCCGCTTTGAACACATCGCCCTTCCCTATCGTGCCAAAAAAGGAGAAGCCATCACTCAGATGGCATACGCCAAACGAGGAATCATCACTCCGGAAATGGAATATGTGGCGATCCGCGAAAATATGAACTGTGAGGAACTGGGAATCGATACTCACATTACTCCCGAATTTGTCCGTAAAGAAATAGCAGAAGGACGTGCAGTGCTGCCTGCCAACATCAATCATCCGGAAGCCGAACCGATGATTATCGGCCGTAACTTCCTAGTGAAAATCAATACGAATATCGGAAACTCTGCCACCACTTCCAGCATTGACGAGGAAGTGGAAAAGGCTTTATGGAGCTGCAAATGGGGAGGTGATACGCTGATGGACCTTTCAACAGGAGAAAATATTCATGAGACACGTGAATGGATCATCCGCAACTGCCCTGTACCGGTAGGCACTGTACCTATCTATCAGGCACTTGAGAAAGTGAATGGCGTAGTGGAGGACCTTAACTGGGAAATCTATCGGGACACACTGATCGAACAATGCGAACAGGGAGTAGATTATTTTACGATTCATGCAGGTATCCGCCGTCATAATGTTCATCTTGCCGATAAACGTCTGTGCGGCATTGTCAGCCGTGGAGGAAGCATCATGAGCAAATGGTGTCTGGTGCACGATCAGGAAAGTTTCCTGTATGAACACTTTGACGATATCTGTGATATTCTGGCTCAATACGACGTTGCCGTATCATTGGGAGACGGACTGCGTCCGGGCTCTATCCATGATGCCAACGACGAAGCACAGTTTGCAGAACTGGACACGATGGGAGAACTGGTACTTCGTGCATGGGAAAAGAACGTGCAGGCATTCATCGAAGGTCCGGGACACGTACCGATGCATAAAATCAAGGAGAACATGGAACGTCAGATTGAGAAATGCCATGATGCGCCATTTTATACACTCGGCCCTTTAGTGACGGATATCGCTCCTGGCTACGATCACATTACCTCTGCTATCGGAGCTGCTCAAATCGGCTGGTTAGGTACGGCGATGCTTTGTTATGTCACTCCGAAAGAGCATCTTGCCCTGCCGGACAAAGAAGACGTACGTGTGGGGGTTATCACTTATAAGATTGCCGCTCATGCTGCCGACCTTGCCAAAGGGCATCCGGGAGCACAGGTACGCGACAATGCCTTGAGCAAGGCCCGTTACGAATTCCGCTGGAAAGATCAGTTCGACTTGTCTCTCGATCCGGAACGGGCACAGGGATATTTCCGCGCGGGACATCACATTGACGGAGAATACTGCACGATGTGCGGACCTAATTTCTGCGCCATGAGATTATCCCGTGATCTGAAGAAAAATGCCAAGAGTGATAAATAATGAATTGTGATTATACCAAAACCAAATCACAACCTCATTTCTTTTTAATTTTCAACTTTCAATTAATTAAAATGTTCTCAGACGAATTAGAAAAAATATCCTGGGAAGAGACGACAAAAGCCATCTATTCCAAGACAGATGCCGATGTGCGCCGTGCATTAGGCAAAAAAGAGCATCTGGATGTCAATGATTTTATGGCATTGATCTCACCTGCCGCCACTCCCTATCTGGAAGTGATGGCCCGTCTCAGCCAGAAATATACGATGGAGCGGTTCGGCAAAACAATCTCTATGTTTGTGCCGCTCTATATCACCAATTCATGCACCAACTCCTGCGTCTATTGCGGTTTCCATATCAGCAATCCGATGAAAAGAACGATTCTGACAGAGGAGGAAATCGTCAACGAATACAAAGCAATCAAACGGCTGGCTCCTTTTGAGAATCTTTTACTCGTGACGGGTGAAAATCCGGCAGCAGCAGGTGTACCTTACATCGCCCGTGCTCTCGATCTGGCAAAACCTTATTTCAGCAACCTTCAGATTGAAGTGATGCCCCTCAAAGCGGAAGAATACAAAGAACTCACCCATCACGGGCTGAACGGAGTCATCTGCTTTCAGGAAACTTACCATAAGGCGAACTATAAAAAGTATCACCCGCGAGGCATGAAGTCCAAATTCGAATGGCGTGTCAATGGTTTCGACCGTATGGGACAGGCCGGTGTCCATAAGATCGGCATGGGTGTCCTGATCGGTCTGGAGGAATGGCGGACGGATGTGACAATGATGGCTTACCACCTCCGCTACCTGCAGAGGCACTACTGGAAGACCAAATACAGCGTCAACTTCCCCCGTATGCGTCCATCCGAAAACGATGGCTTCCAACCCAATGTTATCATGAACGACCGGGAACTTGCACAGCTTACTTTCGCCATGCGAATCTTCGATCATGATGTAGATATCTCCTATTCTACCCGTGAAAGCGCCGAGATACGAAATCACATGGCAACACTGGGCGTGACAACCATGAGTGCCGAAAGCAAGACAGAACCGGGCGGATATTACAGCTACCCGCAAACACTGGAGCAGTTCCATGTGAGTGACGAACGGAAAGCGGTAGAAGTGGAACGTGACCTGAGGAAATTAGGACGTGAACCGGTCTGGAAGGATTGGGACCAGTCTTTTGACTTTAAAAGATAAAACGATGCGATACGACAGGCAAATGATCCTTCCCGAAATCGGAGAAGACGGTCAGCAGAAACTGAAGCAAGCAAAGGTTCTTATTGTAGGCGTGGGAGGGCTAGGCTCTCCCATAGCCCTCTATCTGACCGGAGCAGGAGTAGGCTGCATTGGACTGGTAGATGACGATGTAGTCAGCATCAGTAATCTGCAACGGCAAGTGCTCTATTCGGAGAAAGAATTAGGTAAACCCAAGGCAATATGTGCCGCCGAACGACTTTCCGCACTAAACAGCGAGATAACTATCCGGACTTATCCAATCCGTTTAACGGAGGAAAACGCACAGGAAATTATCAGTCAGTATGATATAGTAGTAGACGGCTGCGACAACTTTTCTACCCGCTATCTTATCAATGACATCTGTGCCGAAATGGGGAAAGTGTATGTCTATGGAGCAATCTGCGGCTTTGAAGGTCAGGTATCCGTTTTTCATTACGGAGAAGAGAAAAAAAGTTATCGGGACTTATATCCGGACGAAGAAGAAATGAGGCGAATGCCTCCGCCTCCCAAAGGTGTAATGGGCATTACTCCTGCGGTAACAGGAAGCATCGAAGCAACGGAAGTGCTGAAGATTATCTGTGGATTTGGCGAAGTATTATCAGGTAAACTATGGACTATTGACTTGCGCACATTGCAATCTAACAAATTTTCACTATAAACGTTGGTTTCTGAAATAGTTAATTAGTAACTTTGCTAAACTTTACAACTTTACACAGGAAATGAAACTAATTGTAGTTACCACGCCCACGTTCTTCGTTGAAGAAGATAAGATCATTACCGCTCTTTTCGAGGAGGGACTGGATATTCTACATCTCAGAAAACCTGAGACACCGGCCATGTATTCCGAACGATTACTGACGCTGATTCCGGAAAAATATCATCGCCGCATTGTGACACACGAACATTTTTATCTGAAAGAAGAGTTCAATCTGATGGGTATCCACCTGAATGCACGCAATCCGAGCGAACCGCATGACTATGCCGGACACGTCAGTTGTTCCTGCCATTCCGTAGAAGAGGTGAAGAACAGAAAGCATTTCTATGATTACATTTTCATGAGTCCCATTTACGATAGTATTTCGAAGGTTAATTACTATTCTACTTATACGGCAGAAGAACTTCGTGAGGCACAGAAAGCTAAGATCATTGACTCAAAAGTAATGGCACTTGGAGGTATTAATGAAGATAATCTACTAGAAATAAAAGATTTCGGATTTGGAGGGGCTGTTGTACTGGGGGATCTCTGGAATAAATTTGATGCCTGTCTGGATCAGAATTATCTGGCTGTGATCGAGCATTTCAAAAAGTTAAAGAAATTGGCGGACTAAGAAATATCGATTCGAATATTATATACAATCATAAATAAAGAAACCGCTGTAAGTAATCTTTTACAGCGGTTTACTTTTTAGTAATTTTCTTATCAGAATTTATATCCTAATACAATAGAAAAGTTTGTATTTTTAGGATTACCTATTTTTTCTACATCTACTAAACCAAATTGACCATCCAATCCTACAATAACCTTACCTAATTCCAAAGCTACTCCAACACCAAGACCGGCATCAAAACGTTTTAAAGCATCATCACCAAATGTATCATACTTACGTTCCGTATCATTCCCCAAATCAATTTTGGTTTTACCAGCAATACCACATGCCAAATAAGGACCAGCATTAACCACAATATTTGTATTATCCGCAACATTAAAACGAGCAGCAGCCATAACTGGTAATTCCAAATACATTGCATTTATGCTATTACCATCCTTTTTTGCTCCTTTAGTCGACAAAAACAATGATGGCTGTAATGACCAAGTATTATCAAAAGCATATTCAAAACCACCTCCAAGTTTAAAGCCAATCTTTGCATTCAAATCAGCATCACCTGTATAATTACTAATGTTCATTCCTACCTTAGCATTCCAACCTGTAATCTGTGAAAAGCCAGCAACTGAAATCAGCGCAAATAAAATAAATAAAGCACTCTTTTTCATAATTCTAAAGTTTTAATTAATACTATAGTTAAATCATCTGTTTAATTAACAATGCAAATATATGATTGATATATATATCAAACAACTTTTTCGTTAACAAACGTGTAAAATATAGAGATTACACACAAAGAAAGGGAATTCCCTATTTCAGAGAATCCCCTTTCCTATTTTTTTATTATCTACTACTCGATTAGAAATTGTAGTGGAAACCAATAGACAAATCTTCGCTAGTCAACATCAGACCGAAAGAATCTCCGGAAGTGTTCACATTCTTACGATATCCCAAGAAACCATACTTGGCGATAAAAGAGAAATGATCGTTCAGTTTAACAGCGATCCCCGGTCTCAAACCGATCTGACCTGCTTTAGTGGTATCACCATCTTTGATTTTCACGAAACCAATAGCAGCAGTTCCGTCCAGGAACAGACGTACAGCATCATTCTGATAGTAAGACCAACGGATGTACGGAGCAACAGTAACTGAATTTGCAGTCACTTGTTTCACATATTCGTGTGAATAGTTCAGTTCAGCACCCAATGCCCATGTTTCATTAAAATTGTAGCCGATTTCCGGAGCAACTTTAAAAGAAGTAGTGTTGCCTGTGCTGTTACGCCATACGTTCAATGATCCGCCTACGTAAATGTCCTGTGCTTTTACAGCGATAGTTGCTAACATTACAACTACCAATAATAAACCCTTTTTCATCTTCTTTCTTTTTAAGTTATAAAATAAAAACATGTTTTGTTTTCGGGGGCAAAATTAAGCTACTTCTTCATCTTAAACAAATATTTAGTTAGTTTTTTATAATAATCACCAAACAAATCATTATTAATGGCTGATTATCAGGGCTGAACAAATACAATTAAAAATAACATCATCCAACAAAAAAGGCTGTAATCATTCTCTCACGAGACGATTACAGCCCAATTATCAGAAAGTTAACTTTCTAACCAGTTTATCTTTCTATCCTTCAATTGCTGCCTGCGCCGCTGCCAAAATAAGATACTTTTCAATGAGTTATATAATACTTCTCAACAATATTCGTTTATTCAATTTCTTCGTATCTGTCTATTATGATTAATGTTTTCGTCCATTTATCGAAGAACTCGCCGCTACCAGTCTTGATATATTACCCATTTAAGGCAAATAGATAAGCCACAATCAACACAAATACGAAAAACGATACTTTTATCATCTTAAAGGTTTGAACGCTTTAAAACGGATTATTTACGTTCGTTCACCTGTTTTGATTTAATCAATTCATTGTAGATTGTATGGGCAAACTCCCCTGTGAAATATTCTGCCCAATTCTGATAAGTTAGGCAAATACCGGTTCGAGGGTCTTCATAATCCATGGTTTCCCATATATCTTCCAATTCTGCATAAACCTCATTGGGATTATTCCCAAGAGTGTCCACCACTTCTTCGGAATAACAGTTTACCAATGTATCTATCCAATCTCCACAATTATCACAACCATCTTTGTAGATAGCATTGAATGCGGCTTTTTTCAATTCATCCATAAAAGGCTCTGTTTTACAATATGGGTACTCTCCGTTCATTGCTTTTCTAATGTGCCGATATTTTTATGTTCAGGAGATAATTCTGTTAACCTACATTCGTTACCATCAAGCGCGGCTTCAAACATATAATCACTATTTGACAAAGTTATGCTTCTACCATTGCTTTTGCAGGAGAATACTCCCTTGTAATTTTCTGTCTCTGTATCTTGTTTGGAATATTTTTCTCCAATTGGTTCAGTACGTATTAGTGTAAATTTTTGAAGTTTACAATATGGATATCCGTTGACCGTAATAGCATTTTCTGATACTTCAATCACTCCGTAAGTTCCCTGCTTAAAAACATATTTATATACATAAGTTGCCTCAAACATTTTATCTGTTCTTTTTTCTGTTTTTATATACAGATCAGCTTCGGATTCTTGCATGATTAAGTCGTAAGTAGTTTCTGTCTTCACAGTGTAATCACCAGCTTCTATAGGCTCTCCTTTTCCTACTTCCACTTTTTCAAACTCAACATTATGCAATATGACATCAGAAAAAGAATCTTCCGGAGTAATAGCATCTATAGCCTCCATACTCAAAAATACACCCGAATAGCGTTCAGCGCCTTTCTCGTCATCTTCACTGCAAGCACATAACAGTAAAGAAGTAATAAGACATATTATTCCAACTATATATCTCATTTTTTTCCCTCTACTAACTTTTCATAAACCTTAATCAACCTCTCCTTTTCAGCCAACAATTCTTCCAAATGCTTCACTCGTTCTACAAGAATAGCATCTGTGCCTACAGACACGTTGCCCATCATCGAAGCAGGACTAAAATCGCCGTTTGTTTCAACTGTATTATTTGATAGTCTTGATACTTCATCATCAAAAAAAATTCGTATGTCAGCTTTTAATAGAAAAGCAATCTTCTCTAAGTCTGCCGCTTGAATCTTATTGTTTCTAATGCATCTATGTAGATTTTGTTCGCTCATTCCAACATCAGCAGCAAGTTTCTTTAATCCACCACCTCTGTTTTCGCTCAATTTTCTAACAATTTCTAAATTCATGATTTACAGGAACTTGAATTAGTCGACTAATATTTAATTTCGCATACACTAAATTTTATGACGAAAATATTTGTTCGCCACGAATAAATATATTAGTTTTGCACTATAAAGTTAAACAATAACCCATAAAAAACAAATAAAATGGCAGAAAATCAAGTAAAAGTACGTCCAACTTTAACGGATTTGGAAGTAGGTAAAACGGTTACTTTCCCCATTGAAAAGACTAAGAGCGTCCGTGCTCAGGCTTCCGATCTCGGACTTATCCTGAATCGTAAGTACCAGACAGAAACGGACCGAGAAAAGCGTATCATAACAGTAATCAGAATATCGTAATTTGTAATCATCATGAACAAATTTGTAAATATTTCACAACTGATACTATCCTGCATCATGCTTTTTGCGGTGGTTGTCAGCATTGTGGCACATATCATACTTGGAAACATCGCATCGTTCATTGGCTATCTTGTATCAGCTGTATTCATCTTTCTCACATGGAAACTGGTACGTATATCATGGATGGAGTTTCAAAATGAAAACAAATAACCTCTTAACTTACAATATCATGTCTATCAATTTCAAAAAATTAAATTCTCAAATCAAGCCTCTTAAACCGGAAGCAAGACACGTGGGCTACATCTTTATTGCTACAGACAAGCAAAAGAGAGAAAGTCTGGTTGACTCTATTGCCAAGCCCGGTTCTAAACGTTCCCTAATAAAAGTGCTTACATATTTCATTAAAACCGATGAAAATTATCGTGCAGAGTATTCACTTTAATCCGTAATCCTATGCTCACTATTGATTTTCCCGATAAATCCGTTACTTATGACACTTTCGTCCGCGATGTAGCGTCCTCTGTAGTCCGTATGCTTGCCGATACACACAATGACCCCGAAATGGTCAGCCAGCGAAAAGCATACGCTATGTTTGGGCGTGGCAATGTGGATAGATGGCGCAAGCAGGGTAAAATAACCCCCTGCAAGCGTCCGGGCAAAGTTGAATACCGCACAATCGAACTGCGTACACTACAAAGGTTACAACAAGACTATTTCAAATGATAAGGGAGGATAGCTCAGCGGATAGAGCGGCGGTACGTACCCAAATGGCCAAGATGCAGCAGGACACAGGTTCAAATCCTGTTCCTCCCACTATTTTTTCACTATTAAAAATCAAAGTAGATGAAAGCAATTCAGCTAAAATCAATCACGCTTCGCAACTGGCGTGGAGAAAAAGAAAGGACAACACAGTTCCATACAGATGGCACTGTTACACGTATCTGTGGTCGTAACGGCCTCGGCAAGTCCAGGCACATGGATGCGTTCTGTTGGCTGCTTTTCGGCAAGGACAGCAAAGACCGTAAAGACTTCAACTTGCGCACCACAGACGAAAAGGGCAATCCCCTACAGCATTGTGAATGCTCCGTAGAGGGAACATTAGTCGTTGATGGAACGGAAATTACCATCAAACGAGAGTATAAGGAGCAATGGGTCAAACCTCGTGGACAAGTAGAGGAAGTGTTCAAGGGGAATGTCACCGAATGCACATGGGACGGCGTACCTGTTCGTGTCAATGAGTATAAGGAACGTATAAATGCCGAAATCATTGATGAGAACCTTTTCAAGATGCTAACCAATACCGAGTATTTCCTATCGTTAAAACAAGATGTTCAACGTGAAGTGTTAATGTCCATTGCCGGAGCCAAAACAGACAACGAATTGGCGCAGGGAAATGCAGAATTTACCGCTCTCGTAGACATGTTGAGTGGCAAATCATTGGCGGATTATCGTCGGCAGATTGCCGCAGAGAAAAAACGTCTAAAAATGCAAGCGGATGAAATCAAGCCACGTATCGACCAAACGGACAAGATGAAACCAGAAGCCGAGGATTGGAACTCATTGGAAGAAATGCTCACCGACAAAAAGAAAGAGCTGGAAGAAATAAACGAACTTCTGCATTCTGAAGATGCTCGCAAGCAATCTGCCATCGATAAAAAAGCTGCGCTGAACCGTGAAAAACGGCAAATCGAACAGCAACAGAAGGATATTCTTGCCGCAGAAAGGAGAAGTCGTCAGGAGGAAGCCGATAAGCAGAACGAAACACGTAATGAAATCGAGAAAGAGTTGAAGAATATTCATTCCGAACGATCGGATTGCAATATAGACATTACCCGTGCAAAAGAACGCATCAAGTATTTGAACGAAGAAATAACTAGAACAACAAGCAGACTTGAAGAATTACGTTCCGAATGGGCATCCATTCGTGCCACACAGTACACCGGTGATAATATCTGTCCTCATTGCGGCCAGCCTTTACCCGACAATATGATACAAGACGCTCTCCAAAAGTTTGAAGAATATAAACAAAACAGGCTCAAAGAGAATCAATCACGTGGAAAATCCCTGTCGACACAAGTCGAATCATACCGAGAGGAATTAAACAGGCGTAATGAAGAACTTGTAGAGCATTCCAAAAAGATTACTGCCATTGACGAATGTATTGCAGGGCTGTATGATCGTCTGAAATCCACCCCGAAAGCAGCACCGTCCGCCATCAACGAAAACGAGCTGCCTGCGTATGCAGCAAACCTAAAACGTTTGGATGAGATAGAAAAAGAAATAGCAAATATCACATATACTCAGACAGATACCGAACTGTCCGAACGTGCCGAGTTGGTGAAATCTGCTATTAAGAACTTGGAAATCCAACTAAACAACCGTACCATTATCGCCAACTATGATAAAGAAATAGAGCGTCTTGAAAAGGAAGGTCGTGAACTCGCACAGAAGATAGCCGACATAGAGAAACGTGAATATATAGCTGCTAAGTTTGCCAAAGCTCGCATTGATGATTGTGAGAGCCGTTTGAACTCGCTGTTTGGCATGGTACACTGGAAACTTTTCGATACCACTCTTGACGGAAACGAATACGAAGTATGTATCCCTATAATTGATGGTGTGTCCTATGGTACGTGCAATACAGCAAAGCAAGTGAACGCAGGTATTGACATCACCAACACATTGGCAAGGCATTACGAAGTCTATGCTCCAATGTTCATTGACCGTGCCGAAAGCGTGAATACATTCATTGCTTCCAACGCACAAATGATATTCTTGCAGGTTACAACAGACAGTCAACTAACAGTAAAATAAATAGTTAAATCTTTAATTATTAGAATTATGAACGAAAGACAAATCACACCGGTTACACATCAAAGTAACGTTCCTGTTGGCATCAACTTCTTTGACCCGACAACCATTGAAACGCTCAACCGTTTCTCCACCATGTTTGCCAATTCCAGTCTTGTACCCGAAAGTTACCGCATTGGCGGTGTTGTTGGCGGTAAGACCGGAGAAGGACCTAAAAAAACGGTCTCTGAAGCCGAAGCAGTAGCCAACTGCGTAATCGCATTCGATGTGGCCACACGCATTGGCGCATCCCCTCTTATGGTAATGCAGAACTTGTACATTGTATATGGTCGCCCATCTTGGTCGTCCAAGTTCCTAATTGCCACTATCAATACTTGTGGACGCTTTGAACCACTGAAGTTTGAATTGACATCAAATGGAGTTTGCAATAACGGTGTGGCAAATGTCAAGTGTGTGGCATGGACTACTCCTAAAGGTGTTACGCATGATGAGAACGGAAAACCGGTTACATCAAAATCACCACTTGCCTTACGTGGTACAGCCGTTACCATACAAATGGCGATTGATGAGGGTTGGTATAGCAAAAACGGCAGCAAGTGGCGTACTATGCCCGAACAGATGTTACGTTACCGTGCCGCCTCGTTCTGGTGCTCTACATACTCACCGGAACTGTCAATGGGTATGCGTACCGTTGAAGAAAATGTAGAGGACGCCGATTATGTCGATGTTACAGAACAGGTTGCGAAAGAAATTTCCACGCAAGCCAACAAAGGCACTATCAGTTTTGATGATGCAGTAGCTCCGGTTTCCAACGAAGTTCCGGCAGGTGTTGACCCTGAAACAGGAGAAATTAAAGAGCCCCAAGGTGAAACAAGTACCGAAAACCAAGCCTCAACCGAGGATGATGGACCGGGCTATTAATCCTATTTGAAATGAAACTTCATGTGTTAGGTTCTTCATCATCAGGCAACTGTTACCTCTTCCAGTCTGAAAAGACTGGTGAGGTACTTGCAGTGGAAGCCGGAGTTAAGTTCAACAAAGTAAAAAAAGTTCTTGACTTCAATCTAAACAGCATTGTTGGTTGTATCGTCAGCCATGAGCATGGCGACCATGCCAAATGTGTGGGCGATTTTATAAACGCCTGCATACCTTGCTATATGAGTCAAGGCACAAAACATGCGCTTGGTTTCTCTTCCAGCTATTGGGCAAAAGGGCTGTTGCCATTCGAACAAGTTGTGATAAATGGATTTAGAGTGATACCGTTCCCTGTACAACATGATGCTGCGGAACCTTACGGATACCTCATCCGTCATGAAGAGTGCGGAACAGTGCTGTTTGCCACAGACACCTATTTCCTAAAATACAAATTTCCCGGTCTTAACAATGTAATGTTGGAGTGCAATTATAGCAAGGAAATTCTTGATGCAAATTTCACTGCCGGGCGCATTGACAAGAAACGCTACGAACGCACCATTAAGTCGCACATGTCCTATGATAACTGTCTCCTCACATTGCAAGCCAATGACCTGTCTCAAGTATGCAACATTCTACTCCTGCATCTGTCCGACAATAACAGCAATGCTACGGAGTTTATCCATGGAATAGAAAGATTATATCCAGAGATAGAAATAACAGCCGCTACAAATGGGCTTTCGTTAACATTTAACAAGAATCCCTATTAGCATTTGTGATTATGAGGAAAAATAATAGTAACCAGTAAATAAAGAAGTAATATGAGAATCTATTTTGATATAATATTTATTGTTTTGAATATCATCATTTTTGCTGTTAACTTTCATTTTGCTTTAGAATCCAAATCCTCTAAAGCATATACGTATGCCATTTTAGGAATGAGTTTTGCCATTGCAGCCATCGTCCTACTTCTATCTGCGGATTTAAATCAAGAATCATAATGAAAAAATCAGTTGAAAATACTCAATACAAAACTGAGAATTGTAGACCAAACAATAGTGATCTATCATTTTAATAAAAATAAAAACAATGAGAAAAATTGAGATCGTTGAACATGTTATCAACAATACGACTATTAGTCGCTCACAGGCTATTCAAGCCGTAGATTGTGCTTTTGATGCTATTGAGAAAGCACTTTGTAAAGGTGAAAGTGTCTATATACGTGGTTTTGGCACTATCAAGACTTATATCACAAAAGAAAGGAAAGCCCGTAATATCTACAAGAGAACAACGGTAATCATTCCGGCAAGACGAACAGTAAAACTTGTAGTCAGTAAACAACTCAAAGAAAAAATGAACTCATGATGCACACGTGGTTTGAATGTAAAATCCGTTATGAAAAGACAATGGATAACGGAATGAACAAGAAAGTAACAGAACCCTATCTGGTTGACGCGCTCAGCTTCACGGAAGCGGAAGCACGCATCATTGAAGAAATGACACCCTTTATTTCCGGTGAGTTTACAGTTTCCGACATTAAACGTGCCAACTATAGCGAGCTCTTTCCCTGTGAGGAAGACAGTGCCGACCGCTGGTTCAAGTGCAAGCTGTATTTCATTACCTCAGATGAAAAAAGTGGAGCAGAAAAAAAGACGGCTACCAACGTACTGGTACAAGCAGCCGACTTGCGTGATGCAGTAAATAAACTGGATGAGGGTATGAAAGGCACAATGGCCGACTACCAAATTGCATCGGTAGCGGAAACTGCCATTATGGACGTCTATCCATATGCCGCAGATGAGTCCATTACGGATACCATCAGTGAAAATGCCAATTCGCCTGTTGTACGAAATTTCATACAATCTCTCCCCGAAGGTTGCAGGACAACGATAACCGTTGGTGGGAAAAAAGTTGTAGTAGACAAGACCGGAAAAGACACCATTGTTACACCCGAAAAGCAAAGCGACAATGACACTTGAGGAAATGCTTCAAATGGAAAGGAAACGAAAAAAGAAGCAAAAATATGACGATGAGGAACATCGCATACAATGCTCTTGCGTAAAGTGGTTCAATTTGAAGTATCCGAAGTTAAAAGGCCGGTTGTTTGCTGTGCCGAACGGAGGAAGACGTGATACTGTTACAGGTGGCAAATTGAAAGCTGAGGGCGTAACAGCCGGTGTATCCGATTTGATTCTGTTGAAAAGCAATCGTGATTATGGTGCGCTGCTCATTGAAATGAAAAAGAAAGGCGGCTATCAATCTCCATCACAAAAAGAATGGCAAAAGATAATATGTGAAAACGGAGAATACAAATATGTTCTGTGCTTTTCGCTAGATGATTTCATTCGTGAAGTGGATGATTATTTGAGAAATGAATTTTAAAAAAGTCAGATATGGCACGAACTTTTAAAAAAGGTCTTGACTATTTCCCTCTGGATATAGATATATTTAACGACCTTAAAATAAGAAAACTAATCAAGTATCAAGGTGGAAAAGCTATAACGGTATATGCTCTGCTGCTCTGCAATATCTACAAGAGTGGGTATTATATGAAGTGGGATAAAGAGTTGCCTTTCATTTGCTCGGAGCTTACGGGATTTGAGGAGGCATATATATCAGAAGTAATCAAAACCTGCCTGACACTGGGGTTGTTTTCAAAAGAATTGTTTGACGCTGAAAAAGTATTGACTTCTAAAGGTATTCAGGAAAGGTATAGTCGTATATGCGTACAGTGCCGTCGTGTTTGCTATATTGGGGATTATAACCTAATCGAGAAAAGAAAGCCCAAACAAACTGAAAAACTGCCACGAAAGAATGACAATCCACAAACGATACAAGGTAGTACAACAGTGCAAAACGAACTGCAATACGAGCCTTACTCCATGACTATCGATGAAGAAATTGCCGAACTGAAAAAAGACGAGTGTTGGCTTGACCAATTACAAGTGCTTCATGCAACGAATATTTCCTCTTTGCGCAGCAGTCTTGACGACTTCCGGGTGCAATGCCTGGCAGACGGGAAAGACCGGCATTCTTCCTTACAGGATGCCAAACAGCACTTCAACGCATGGTTGAGAATTGTAAATGATAAAAATAAAAGAAAAGATGATAAAGTTAGACCCGAAAGCAGAAATCAACGCAGAGGTAATCTTCTCAAATCTGATGAAGAGAAAACATATGGTAACTCGTTTTAGATTGCCATATACCGCCAAGCAAGTTTACGCTATGCTATATGAAGCGTGCCGGGTGGAAGTTGCTCATAGGCATAGGGAATTTAATGCCACCGAACAATACAAAAAGCACCTTTGGGACATTTCCAATTGGATTACATCGGAAGCCTCCACTTTCGGATTGTTCCTTTGCGGCGATGCCGGAAATGGGAAAACCACCATTCTGCGTGCATTGCAAAACCTTATAAACTACTTGCGCTCTGATGAGGGGTATAACAGCAATGCGGATGCATATCCGATACGCGGCTACATGATGGTATCGGCTAAAGAACTCGTCTTGCTGGCTAAAGCGTATAACAATCCCACACGCGACAACACCTCCGATGTGGCACGCTACAAAAGGCTGCGCCAAATCGAAATACTCGCAATCGACGAACTCGGCTCCGAACCGAAAGAAAGCATTCATTATGGCGATTACGTAACCGCCGCCATGGATATGCTGTCTTTTCGCTATGAAGAGCAGTTCTGTACGCTGGTCTCATCCAATCTTACGGCAAAAGAAATTGCAGAATATTACGACGAACGAATTGCAGACCGTTTCCGTGAAATGATGCTAATCATCAATTTCGGCAATGAGCAGTCATTCAGAAAACAGTAAACTAATTAAAAACATTATGACGATGAATACAGATTATAGTTATTGTTCGGGCGTTACCTGCTCAATCCGCAAGAGTTGTAAACGCTATTTGCCCGATCCACCCGATACACGTTTGCAATGGGTATGGCCAGCATACAATCCGGGAACAGACAAATGCAAGTACTATGAACCAACTAAAGTAGCAAAAACAAAAAATCCGTAATCATGGAAAAGAATAAGTTTACCCATGGTAGTTTGTTCAGCGGCATCGGTGGTCCGGAAATAGCTGCCGAGGAAATGGGCTGGAAAAATATGTTCCATTGTGAAATAAACCCGTTCGGGAGAAAAATACTTGATTATTGGTTTCCAAACAGCAAAAGTTATGAAGACATCACGAAAACAAATTTTACAGAGTGGCGTGGAAAAATCAATGTCCTCACCGGAGGTTTTCCCTGCCAGCCTTTTTCTTGCGCCGGACAGCGAAAGGGAGCGGAAGATGACCGCTACCTCTGGCCGGAAATGCTACGAGCGATACGGGAGATTCAGCCCGATTGGGTTGTTGGTGAAAACGTTGCTGGAATCCTCTCAATGGTACAACCCGGCAGTGAAACTGCGTTGGGACGTGAAGAATCTCTGTTCGGAGAGGTTGACCGAAAAAGAATATTGCATCGGCAGGAATACGTTGTCGAAACAGTGTGTAACGACCTTGAACGTGAAGGATATTTCGTCCAACCGGTTGTTATTCCGGCTTGTGCCGTCGGAGCGCCGCACAGAAGAGACCGTGTCTTCTTTATTGCCCACCGTGCAGACGCAGGGGTTAAAGGTATGCAACGAAAATGGGAAGACAACATTCTATCCGGTAGGACTGCTTCCGACACCACGTGCCGTGGAAGTGGTGGAACACCCCATGAAAGCTGCTGCGAGAACGAAAGACAGAACGGGTACGAAACTCAACAACCTTTCGTCAGGGGCTGCGTTCGGGCTTCTTCCCACTCCGATGGCGAGCGATGCAACAACCGGAGCGATAATTGGAAAGAACGACCAATTTGTTACGACCAGAAACGGGACTCCGAGGAGAATCAATCAGAACGGACAGAACGGAAGCGTAGGACTTGCGAGAATGGTTCGGTTGCTTCCTACTCCCAATGCCCGGGAAGCGGACAAGTACAGCAAGAAATACAATCCGAACAGTCAAATGGGCACAGCTTTGACAGCAATGGCGGTGAATGGGATGCTCCCTACTCCAGCAGCGAGGGACTATCAACCCTCCGTTTCCCCACAAGCATTGAAAAGAAAAAATGGGAAAATGAGGACGGATGCTCTGTGCAACCTGCCGGTAATGTTAGGAGAGCATCATTCGCAGAACGGTGGAAAAACTTCCCAACTCAATCCCCTGTTTGTAGCCGAGATGATGGGATTTCCACCAGATTGGACGGTATTGCCTTTTCAAAGTGGCGGCAGGAATCGATAAAGGCATATGGCAATGCGATTGTCCCACAAGTAATGTATGAGATATTCCAAGCTATTCAAGAAACTTATAATCAATAATAACCATGGACAATTCAATTTATAAAAAATGCACAGAGTGCGGGCAAACAAAGCATATTTCAGAGTTCAGCAAATCATATCCTAACAGGTGTAAAACTTGTGTAGCAGAACACACGAGACAAATGAGAGCTGCTGAAAAACTTAAAGCTAAAGTAAAGGCTACCGGCGAGGTCATAGATGTTGAACCGTCAGGTACTATGCAGGTTTTATGCGGTTCATTCATAACGAAAGACGGTCGAAGAATGCCCGGAACAGCACTTGAATTTGAAAAAGCCATAGACTGGGAACAACGCAGATACGAGATTGCGAAAGAGATAATGAAAGGATTTTCAGCCAATTCACATAATCAGTGTGTGGATGCAAGTAGCGAAACGTTAGCCCAGTGGAGCATTAGCGGTGCTGATGCTCTTATTGCAGAATTGAAGAAAGGAGGTAAAGGATGAAAGTAATAGTTTCATTCAGTGGTGGCAAAGATAGTCTTGCATCACTTCTTTGGGTGCGTAATAACCTAACAAAAGATTTTATTACAGTATTTTGTGATACAGGTTGGGAACACCCATTGACCTATAAATATATCGAAGAAGTACAGGAACAACTTGGCTTAAATCTCATTACCGTCAAGTCAAAGAAGTTTAACGGTATGGTAGATTTGACAAAAAAGAAATCACGCTGGCCATCCTCGCAACGGAGATTCTGCACATCTGAATTGAAAACCATTCCGATGATTGACTACATACTCGATGAAGTAAACGATGATGTTCTGATTATACAAGGAATACGTGCTGCCGAGAGTGCCAAGCGTGCCGAAATGTCCAAGCAATGTACGTACTTCAAGTATTATGTGCAGCCATACGGTAAGGATAAGAATGGTAAGGACAAGTACCACACCTATCGTCGCAAAGATGTATTGGCATTTCGAAAGAAATATGCTGATGACCTATTGCGTCCGGTATTCGATTGGTCGGCACAACAAGTGATTGACTATATACTTGAAAATGGAATACAGCCTAATCCTCTCTACCGAATGGGCTACAAACGTGTTGGTTGCTTTCCTTGCGTGATGGCTTCACAACAAGACATTTACAATATCAGCGTACAAGAGCCAGAAAGGATAAGCTACATTGCAGGTCTCGAACAACAGTTCAACAGCAGTTTTTTCGGTCCTGATAAAATTTCATCTAAGTATTATAAGGGTGAATATCCTCTAATCAGCGATGTTGTTCGTTATGTACAAAGTAAACGTGCAGGTGGTTCTCTGTTCGACGATGATGTGGCAACAAGTTGTATGAGCTACTATGGGCTTTGTGAATAAAAAAGGAATGGTATGGCAAATATAAAAGACAATAAAAAAGGATTCAAGGTAATCCAAATAAGTAGGAAAGAACTTGTAGAGGAATTAGGACAATATGGTGCAATAGGAATTTGTGACTACTGCAACGAAACTGCATCTACAGGCTATTACATAGCTGTGCTAAATCAATGGTTTTGCCCGAAATGCTATCAAGCATGGTATCATCGCGCTACTTATTATCCGGAAGATGCAAAGGTAGAAAACAGAAATTTTGAATTTTACAAAAATATTTTTGGATTATGACAAAAATAAAACTGAATTGGGCATACGCCAAAGGCGAATTAGATACTGATACATTGAAACTTATTTGCCTACCAGCACGAGGCAAACGCTTATTTGGTGCGGATGAATTGGATGCGGAACTTTGTATAAAGGACGGTATGAATTACCAAATAGCAGAAATCCACTTGGGTGATGTGGAAAGCTCAAATATTCTTTGTGAAGAGATCGCAAGGCGTTGGAATGAGCATGAAGAATGGCACGAATGCAAAGAGGACACGGAAGACGTGCCACCAATTGGAACATATTGCATTTTAAGGGTAGAATATCTATGCTGTAGTAACAAATGGAAAGTAGATTACTTGACAGCTTATTACAATAAATACGGGTGGACGGAAGATTATTTAGACCAAATAACCTGCAACTACAAGGACTACAAGATAACCCATTGGAAACCGATAAACAAACCGAAAGGAGTTGAAGAATGAAAAAAAACATCAAGGAGGCAATAAAGGAACATCTTTATGCAAATGAGTTTGCAGCAGACCCGAACAATCCGGGGTTTGTGGATAGATTTATTGAACACACTAAAGCTGCGGAATGGGGTGCAAACTGGCGCATCAATAGCGTGTGGCATGATGCAAAAGAATGTCCGGAAAGGAAAAGAAATTATCTTGCTCAATGCAAAAATGGTAGATTTAACGTAATCCCTGATTCGATGAATTGGGATAACTTTTACAAAAAAGCAGAAATTATCCGTTGGGCATACATCGAAGATTTACTACCTAATATGGAGGATTAAATCATGAAACCTATATTGAACACTGAAGACATTAGGAAATTAAAGACTGATGAACGCTTAATTGAATGTTCTTGCGGCAAAGTGAATTATTATAGATTCCTATGTTTCCACCCACGAAACACGAATTATGTAATTCTATTGAATCATTGCGAAGAGCCTGAAAGGTTTTTTATTCAAAACCTTATAGACCGGTTCTATACAAATTATACAAGTCGTGATATAATCACTTATCGTAGAGATTACGCCATTAAGAAACTCAAAGAGTTTGAACAAGCGTTGTCTGAATTAGGAGATAAAGATGAGTTATGAGATATGCACTTAGAAATCAAGATAAGATTGCTGCTGCATATAGTTCCGAATACTTGAAAGAGCATATAATCGGAAGCCTTGACAGTTATTTCAATGTTCCAAGAAGTCAAGAAGAGGTTGAGGATTTTATTTACAGTTCGTGTGTTTGTTATAGCACAAATCAAGGTAACTACCCAATCATGCAAATTAATGACATTGCAGACGATAATGCCATGTTGGAATTTGCATGGATAGGAACTCAATATGATGTGATTAAACTTGCCTTTTTAGGCAGAATGAAAGGATAAACCAATGAAAAATGTAACGAAACTCGCTAAAAAGTCCGCAGGGCTTAGCCAAAAATGTTCGATTTGTCCACTTATGCAAAGATGCACTTTAGAAATCCATAGAGCTTGTTTTGACAGCTTTGTAGAGGGTTTCAAGAAAGGGACCAGAGCTGCTGAAAAAGAAATAAACAAGAAATTAAAATCGGAACAAATATGAATAAAAAAGAAGTTATACGAACCGCCAAAGCCTTTAAGAAGATTCTGAAAAAAGGTATTCCTCAAACAGTATGGAAATCCAGCTATTGGGATATTCATGGAAAAAGATACACCGCCTATGAAATAGCTGCACGCTTTTTACGGATGAAAGGCTATAACGTGCGAATTGAGATAGGTGATAATACAGAGAATCCCTCTTATTGTTTCGGATACATACGGTTCTATAGGTATGTGGCAATCAGTTTTAACTAATAACAAAAATAAGAGCAATGGAATTTAAATCGCAAATATGTACTACCCATGAGCAGTCAAAAAGATTGCTCGCTTTGGGACTAAAGCCGGAAACGGCTGATATGGTATATCATCATACAAAGAGTAAGGTACCAGCTTTAGAGTGGGAGTTACAAACCAAGCCGCCTACATTGAGAGGTAAGTTTTGGACTCCTCAAAGAATAGCCAAACTTGCATTTCCTTTTCACAAGCATCCTGACGGATCGCCAATGGCCGGAGAAGAAGTATTTGATAGATTGTGGGGTGAGGATGTCCCTGCATGGAGTTTGTGTAGGCTGTTGGAGTTACTTCCGACCGAAATCAGAATAGGAACCAGTGAGAATGTTTTTGGCTTGCATCACGAAACAAGCGATGCTTGGTTACTCTCTTATCCCTATGTGAAATCCTTTGAAACCGCATCACCTGTCGAATCTTGTGTATTGGCTATTGATTGGCTGATTGCCAACGGACACTTTAATAAAGAATACTACAATGAAGAAAATAATGTTCAATGATAAATTTGGCTTAACTCAAGCTGTATTGGAAGGGCGGAAGACTATGACGAGAAGAATAATCAAATGTCCAAGAACTTTTAGGGGAGAATGGGTCGCAGGATTCAATATACACAGACGCCATTCTGACAAAAAGATTGTTGATTGGCCTTGTATGTACGATGCTGATGAAAGAGAGTTTGATATGGGCGAGATATTGCCGAAATATGAACTTGGAGAAGTTGTTGCCATTGCGCAAAGTTATATGGATGTTGACCGATTTCATAGAAAAGGGAAAAATGCAGCTTACTTAGAATACTTGGATTCTATATTGCCTGAACTGAAATTACATCCCGGTTGGACTAATAAAATGTTTGTGAAAGCCGACCTAATGCCCCGCCATATTGAATTTACAGATCGTAAGGTTGAACGCTTACAGGACATTAGCGATGAAGATTGCTTGAAAGAAGGGATATATGAAGATTCGGGTGATGATGAGTTTCCGCCATCTATATTTTATGAATTTGAGGGAAACAAAGACAATGGATTTGATACTCCACGTGAAGCCTTTGCCGCCCTCATAGATAAAGTCTCCGGTAAAGGCACTTGGGAAAGCAATCCCTATGTTTGGGCGTATGAATTTGAATTAATGAAATAATCATGAGCATTGCAGAAGATATTATAGACGGTTGGTGTTGCCAACTTTGTGGTGTGTACTTTGAAGAAGAACACGGTTACCCTGTTGTTTGCGAAAGCTGCTACAACGAACTATCAGAAGAAGAAAAGAAAGATTATCAATTAGCAACCCATAAAGAATTTTAATGTATTTATCATATGGATGCAAAAACATTCTTTACCAAGGTAGTTCTGATGCGCAAAGCACAGAAAGACTATTTCAAGTGTCGCACCCAACAAAACTTGCGGAAATGCAAGGCACTTGAAACGGAAATTGACGGAGAAATTGAACGTGTAAATAGTATTACCGGAGTTTCTTCCGTTTCCAAAGAACCCCGACAGACAAATTTATTCACTGATTAAATCATACAATATGAACTCAACTGTATTAAAAGAAATCATGGCATTCCTTTTCGGGCGCAAATATTATGCCAACATTGTAGCAACAAAAGGAACAACAAAGCAAGAAATCTGTTCTTACATTTTTGCAACAAAAGAAGCCGCCAACCGGCATCGACTGGAAATCGAAACAACTCTGTCATTCCGGTTTGTCGAAACAGTTTCTTTCCGTTCACGCCGGATATATTTCGATTCGTCTGTAAAAAGTTAAACCATAATAATCTGTGAATCATTCTATTTTCGTATTATGATTATCAAAAAACTAAAAACATGGTGGCAGTCACGTAACTACTATGTGATTGCCGATGGTAACGACAATTCAATCACGCTATCCAAACGCTTGTTTCTCCATATCAAAGGTAAGGCGAAAAAGGGCGATGCAGCCCAAGTGTTTGTTTTCAGAATTGCCGGACAAGATTCTTTCGGCTTCACCGTCAATCCAAATATCGGACAACCGACTCAACTATGCGATATTCAATATAATGACAAGTATAAGTGCATAGGCTTTGAAAGTCTGTGCCCGTCGGTCGGTCTTATGCTTTATGAGCATGGGTTACCCGGTGATAGTATAGTCAAACTGTCTGTGTCTATACATCATACAAGCAAAGGTCTCATCTATTATCAAATTGAAAAGCCCAATGGAAAGTATATTAGGAAATACAAGAAAGGCTGATATAGTATTCTATTCTTCGGGAAGAATAGACATTACATCTCATATAGCCAAGCAACTTCATCTCTCGCGAGGTGATGTCCTGGATATTATGAGTGAGAACGGAGAATTATATCTTTATGTCAGATACCGCTCACCAACCGGCGGTCGGCATGAAGCATGTGTGTTTCCATCCAATAGGCAAGGGAAACATTTCAGAGCCTCATCTAAAAGGCTGTGCTCCGCCATACTTGATGTGTCGGGTGTAACAGACAAGGCGAGATTATGCGTTGGAGAGCCTAAGGAAAGCCAATATCATGGCACATTGCTACCAATCATTACCAAACTCCTTTTGTAAGAAAGATATGATTAAAGAAATAAAATACAACGGGTATTCTGCCAACCCATCGGACTATGAGTGCGCCGATGGGGACTTGGCAACATCGATAGGTGTTATTCCCGAAAACGGTGCACTTAAACCCATATTGCCGCCATCCGAAGTATTACAATTCAAAGGTGGTGATTCGGTTATGTATATTCATAAATCGGCTAACTTCAAGCACTATATCATCTTTAACAACAATTCTATCAGTTGGTGGAATGGTTCTGACGCACATCAGCCTGTTTTTCTTCGTTCATTTAACGAGGTATATCAGGTAACAGCTATTGGCAATACGCTTCTCATCTTGTCAACTGACGGTATGCATTATTTTCTATGGAAAGGAAATAATGACGGATATTTATATCTTGGTACAAAAATACCTGAATGCCCACTTTCATTTGGGTTGCAGGGTGAAATGGTTCGGACAGATGAATTTTCAATATCATTTGATGCTATTAGTGAAGGCAGCATTTGGAATGAATTCTCTGATAACAATAAAACGCGAATTACAGACCAAGTACTTGCCCATATCAATAAATTTATTGCTGAAAGGTCTACAAATAAGGGCAAATTCATTTTTCCTTTCTTTGTAAGATACGCCTATCGGCTATACGATGGAACATTGACAATGCACTCGGCTCCGATTCTGATGATTGCTTCATCAGACCTTGCACCGCAAGTTTTTTGGACACACCTGACGGGAAAGGGAAAGTATACAGATGCGCAACTTCGAATATGTGGAATGATACACGACCTTGATTGTGCCGTTGTTCTTCAGTCTCGCCTTGATATGCTTAAAAATTGGAAAGATATAGTTCGATCTGTTGATGTGTTTGTTTCAAAACCTATTTATACTTATGACCAAAACGGAAAATGTACAAGATTTGCACAATCGGAAAACTATAATTCTTATTGTGTATGCAAACATATAAATCAAGCAGCTTCTACCTCCAAATTTCCAATTCGTTATCAACATCATACATTCAATAAACTATATGCCTTTACATTTGACCCCAACGGACTGACTTATCCAAGTGGACGTTTGATGATTCCTCGTAGAAGTATTGATGATGTAAAAGAGGATATTCGTTCAACATCGCAATTCTACCTGCTTGAAAGTCTCCGTATTGAACAACTTTCCACTACACGTACAAAACTGGTAATCGAAGAAGATTATCTACAGTCATTGGTAACACGAGAAGTTATGACAGATGATTATGACAGTCATGATAAATTGCTTCCACATTATTCGTTTGTTTATAATTCAAGACTTAACATCGCAAACATTCAAAAAGAATTATATAACTTGTATAACACAGGAGCGATGATTACATATACCAACGGATATGTTGCTAATTTTGATGGAATGTCCCCTACTTATTTTGATGGAACAATGCCTGTTTCTGTATACTTCTATATCAAGCAGGATGGTCGGGACATAGTGGTCAATGGAGAATCTTATCAAGCGTCAATATTGGATCCGCCATTGCTGTTTTTGTTCTACCCTAATATAAACGCATACAAAGCAGTTATTGTGACGCATTATGGATTACCACAATATTATGAAGTGCCACTTGAACAGCACAAATTCCTTAACGGAGCTTTTTATTTTGCCGGTTGGGAAAATCCTCCGACAGGACTTAGTGATTATCCTACAGCAAGTCCCCGTGAACAGCGAATAATTGATTTACCGAACAAAATATACACATCGGAAATCAATAATCCATTTCACTTTCCGGTTCTCGGTATCAATACAATAGGTACTGGCACTATTCTTGGTATATCTTCAGCTGTAAAAGCTTTATCAGAGGGACAGTTCGGTCAGTTTCCACTTTATGCTTTTACATCAGAAGGTGTATGGGCCTTAGAAGTATCAAATACGGGATCATACTCAGCACGGCAACCTGTAACACGGGAGGTTTGTATAAATACGAACAGTATCACACAAATTGATAATGCAGTGCTGTTTGCCACCAATAGAGGTATTATGCTGATAAGTGGTTCTACTGTGCAGTGCATATCAGAAAGTTTAAATGCGGAAGATTTGTTTTCTATTTCTGATTTGCCAAGATCGGATAAACTTCTATCAGTTTATAATGGAAAAGCAAGCGAAAATGAACGAACGGCTCTTGACGATATTGCTATGATTCCGTTTTTTGATTTTCTTGCCGCTTGCCGGATGATATATGATTATACCAATCAGCATATCATTGTGTATAACCCGGCTGTACGCTATGCTTATGTGTTTTCGTTGAAGTCAAAGCTTTGGGGAATGATGCTGTCAGACATAGTGAACAATGTCAATTCGTATCCGGAAGCATTAGCAATGGCTGACGGAAACAGACTTGTGGATTTTTCTACATCATCTGCTGAAAACATAACGGCATTAGTGGTTACCCGCCCTTTCAAAATGGATGAGCCAGATGTGTTCAAGACGATAGATACCATCATTCAACGTGGATATTTTAAGTCGGGACATGTAGTACAAGTACTGTACGGTTCGAATGATTTGTTTAATTGGCATACTGTATGGAGCAGTACAGACAAATATATGCGTGGTTTCAGAGGAACACCGTACAAAGCATTTAGAATTGCACTCATTTGTACACTTGACAAATCCGAAAGCCTGTTAGGATTTAGTGTCCAGTTCAATCCCCGTATGCTCAACAGACTACGATAAATGAAACATATAGGTCAGTTATTTTTAAGGTTATCAGATTGTTTATAAGGAGAAAGAGCCGGTATGCGTGATGCACCCCGGCTCTTGTCTATTCTTAAAACGGTTTTAGTTTTCGTCTTATCTTGCCTTTTCGTGAAACAAGGGAAGTCTGTATCTTGATTCGGATATTTCGGGCTTTATCTTCCCAGTTGGCTTGGCTGCCTGGATTTGTTATGCTCATCCAGTCGGCAAGGACCTTGCAGACCATATATTCGTGTATCAGATGTTTCAGCAACTTCACGGTAGACAATGAAAATTCCACAGGCAAAACAAGGGTTATGAGGTATTCTTCCGGCACGGTCATAACATTATCAAGGGGTTCCTGCTTATCGGAAATTTCTTCTTTCGTATAAGGAAACAACATTTCCACGCATTCAGAATGTACGAGGTTAAGTATTCTCGTAACTCTGTCCACATTACCGTCCTGACCGATGTCGAATACTTGATGTCTGGCGTGTTCATCTTCCGCTTGCATAATGTCGCCCTCTACAAAAGAATAATTCTCCGCATCGTAAAGCAGTTCTTCCCTTTTAAACACAAGTGTTACCGCTTTTGTTTTAGACTGGCTGTTTTGACAATATACCATAGGCTTGAACATCAATTAATCATAAGTCGGTCTTTCCGGACGGCTGCGTTTGTAGAGTGCACGCTTCACGTTTTCAAGACTCACCCCGGAGTGTTGTATATACGCATTGGCATCTTCCGGACTGGTTATGGCAAACCACTCTCCAAGTGCCATATCTACAAGATATGAATGTATGCCATTTCCCAGTGCGTCCGCCGAAGCGTTGTTATAGTTAGACGGAAGCAAAAACTCCAATGAAAGTTTACCGTTATTATCTATCTCTTCATCCATCAGGTTATCGCTTGTTGTATTATCCTCATTGAGATACTCTCCAAGCAGACTTTTTAAAGAGGAAAAGGCATTGGCCAACGAACGACGTATCTGATAGCTGTTTTCATCGTCATCACTTGCTTGCATATTGGATGCGACTTGATAGCTCTTGCCGGCCGCTTCTCGTGCCTGTCCCGTCAAATACGCTTTGTTCTGAATATCATAGACAAGTTCTTTGACCTGTTGTGTCACGGTTAATGTTTTCTTATTTTCTGCCATAATATTTTGAATTAATGATTATTCGTATGTCGGGCGCATGGGCTTTCTTTTGAAAAATGCCTTACGCATTATATCCTCCATATAGGTAGCAGCTTCCGTTGCATATCCGGCAGCTTCTTCCTTATTGGTAAACGTGTACCACTTTGCAGTGACATTCATCACGAAGAATGAAAACAAGCTACGCTGCATACTTTCTTTTAGAGCTTCATCGAATGAATTCGACAGCCCCAACGAAAGCCTGTATTCACTGTCAGCTTCCGTTTCGTCAAGAAGCATTTTCTTTAAACTGTTGCATATGGTATTCTTACTCTCGCACCAAAAACGTTCAAGCATGCTTTTATCCTCATCCGTCGTAAATATACGATCGTAGGCAAGCTCATCATCCATTTTCGCACCGGTGTACGATGTGGTCTTTGCTACCTCTTCATATACTTTTTCCTTATTGACCGTTAATATAATATCTATCATAATCAGAAATCAAACAAATTATACGATAAACCTACACTAAGACATGGAGAAAATTGCGGCGTTTCTCTCAGTGTTATTCCATATCCTACCTGTAGACTGATACTGAACTTTTTCTTCTTGGGTTTGGGATAATTACCTGTTACGGTCATTATATCACGCCCGGCAAAAAGTATCAGGCTGTCAAGTTGTGGATGAAAGCCACTTACATAAGCCCGATATGTGTCTGTTTCATACATCTTATGCGTAATGGGGATTTCAACCTCAACACTGTCTTTGTCTTTATTTGGAGGTTTAGTCGTATCTGCTACGTCCGGAGTCTGTTTCGTACTATCCGGTTTTGCAGTAGGAAGAATCTGCGTGATGTATTTAATAACGGTACTATCCTTGGGTACAGGCTTGTAATAGGGTATGGTATCGAAAACAGTTATTCTTGTGGTATCATTTATAGGTAACTTTTTATTCGATATGCAAAAACGCACATTAAAAAACAGTGATGTGAAAAATAATACCACAAACAATATTGCTACAATATCTTTAAACCATTTTACCATACTTCTGAATATATCTGGTTATTGCCTCTACATGGGTTTTAACAATAGCTTGTTTGCCTTCTTCGGAACAAAGGTACAGGACATCATCCTTGTTATCCTGAAAAAAGTTTTCCGTAAGTACAGCCGGGCATTTTGTCTTACTCAAAATATAGAAGTTTTCTTCCCAGTCAGGATCGTCGTCAGAATTATCTTTGCGTATTCTTTGACTGATAAAGTTTTTTTCAGCTTCTTCATACAAGAAAGTTGCCAGTTTATCAGCCTTTGTCTTGCCTTTCGATGTATAAGCGCTCCATCCTCTTGCGTTCATCCATTCTGCACCGTTTCCGGCAGCATTGCAGTGGATAGAAACAAGAACTACATTGGCCGTTCCGTATCGTCCGCAAACTTCGTTTACACGCCTTGCACGTTCTGATAGTGGAACATCTACTGTTTCCCGAACAATGCGTTCGGCATCATAACCTCTTGCGGAAAGTTCATGTGCTATTCTATCTGCAATTTCACGTGCATAAGCATATTCACGCAACGAACCGTCAGGACTACGTTTTCCGGGAGTGTTTTCACCATGCCCGTTATCAATCAATATCTTCATACTTATTTATTTGGTTAATATTCACTTGGTGGGACGCGGTCTGCACAACCATGTTTATTGCATTTCCGGAATTCCAGTGCTTGATTCTGAACGGCAAGCTCGCTGTTCTTTTCGCTTAGCTCGCGGATAGCGTCACGATACTTGGTTATCTCGGCGTAAAGGTGGTCAATTTTGGCGTCCAGTTCGACAACTCGCTTTTCCTTCTTCTCGTACAATTCTTTCCATTCAGCAGCATAAGCTGTGATGTTATCTGCTTCGGTTTTTTCAGCCTCGGCATCTGCCTTTTTCTTTTTGCTTCTAAGCAATAACAAGGGCAATATAACTAATGTGATGAGCGAACCGACAACTTGGATAATCGTGCTTAGTTGTTCCATATTAAAGTTCCTTCTATTAGTTGTCCTATCATTGCTCCGGCTACTGTAAGACCAAAGTCAATCCAATCCCATCTACCGCCATGCACCTTGTCTTTATATTCCAAAGCACCTGCTGTCAAAACTCCGGCATACATTGCGGTAAACCAACCAAATGCAAAAATGCCGATAATCAGTCCTCCTATGAGGTGTTTCCACCTGTTACTCATTCCGAGCCATTCAATCAACTTTTTCATCGTTATTACTTTTTAAATTAAATACCGTCCAATCCACTTCATCCTTTTCTTTCCACCCTTCCTGAACAGTCTTTATCACATAGGCGCACGCTGCTTGGGAGAACGCAATAAAATCATCTGCATTCTCGAAAGTATGATAGATGGGCGTACCATCTTCCTGTTCATTGATTTTTAGAATAAGCGGATAAGGAATCTTTTCACTACGTTCTATAGCGGAAAAGTTTAATTGGTTTTCGGGTGAAAGATATACTGCTTTCCCGTTCCAGACAAAGCCGTTTATAATCTTTTCCTCCGTAGCCGTGTTTATAGCGGACACAACAAGTTCCTTGACTTCGGAAAGTGTGGGTTTATGGTCGAATGTATGCCGGTACTCCCAGCCATTCTCACTATTCTCATCATCTTTCCCGAAGCCATAAAACAGTATCCACTTGGAGCGTCCTGTACGTACAAGACAATCCTGCCGCTTCTTTGTGCCGTAAATCTTTTCCATTGCATGAATTTTGATTTACGACAAAAGTAGCGGATACCGAGCGGATTAGTATGTTATCTTTTTCCCGTCAGGTAAAATTGTATTTTCGTTTGCCTCCGTCAAACATTTCACATTTGAGAACTGTTTCAAATGGAAAGCCGTCCTCAATATCGCTGATTTGGTCAAGAATACCTTTCATCTCAACCGATGCAGTAAAGAACTTTCCCCATTCTTGAGTCCTGGGATTGCGGAACGATACCAGATAACGGTCTTCCCCCTCTTTGGTGTCTATTCCTGTTTCAAAATCATGTATCTCAATTGGAATATTTACGATGTCGCTCAAACGCATAACCTTGCCGGGAAAGCGTTTTTTTCCATCTGCTGGAGTGTACGTAACACCCATTTCGGAAAATTTCTTCATGTTGTTCTTGGTAAGTATATAAAATAAATGTTTGCAATCTGCATGGCAGGCCATACCCTTGAATGAACCGATTATTTGCTGTCTCCGTTTCCGTGATTTAATCTTGGAAAGTTTTCGGGCTGCATTTACTTTTGTCCGTTTTCGTAGCAATGTATAGTCGCCGTAGTTGACAAAGCCAAGGGCATCCATACCGGAGGATATGGGAGCCACTTTTTCGCTTGGTTTTATTGTCAGCCCTATTTGAGCTGCTTCATAGTGTAGTTTGTCCCGCAATTTCCACAAATCACGTTTACTCTCACCGAGAATAAAGATGTCATCACAAAAACGGAAGTAATGTTTTGCACCATATTCATCAATCATCCGGTGATCAATATCATTATGGTAAAGGTTTCCAAAGAATTGTGAGGAACGCAGTCCTTTGCTTATGCCATGCTTCCCGTTGGGATATAGTGCTTTGACAAAATTTTCAAGAATAGGCAATAAGACAGGGTCTCCGACATATCGCCTGATTGTGGAGATTAATATATCATGGTCAATACTGTCATAATATCCTTTATAATCGCTTTGATAATAATAGTGTATATTGGGGTTCTCTGCCAATGTATCCTGCACCTGATGGAACAGACCATGCGGTCCGCGTCCTTGTATGGATGCAGCCGTTGTTTCTATCAATAGGGGTGAAAGATGCTTTTCCAACGGCTCCATAATCGCATTGCTTCCAATACGCTCTATGACTGACGGGGCTTGCACAATTCTTACTTTCGGTCCGTCATCCACAGTAAACGACTTGAGGTTCTTTATACGGAATGTGCCGTTACCTATCTGTTCTTTCAGCGCATCAAGTATCTTATGCTTGTTTTTTACATAACGGGCCATTCTTGGTGAACATTCAATGCCATCTATTACAGCTATCTCTCTTTGCCGATTTCCGCTTCGGGTATCTGCACTTCTCAGATTTGCCATGACACGCTTGAATGACCTTTCCAAATTCTCATCGGATATAATCTCCGGTATGAGATTATATAACGGATAACAGACCGCAGTTGCAGCTACGGCCGGTTGGAATAAATCGTATATATCGCTGACCGCCTTCCGGTCTCGTGGGGAGTGGTCCAACCTCTCCCCACATGTGGTTAAAGATATGTTCCGGCTTTCCATTAATAAATATATATTATCATGCTGTTGCCGAGGCTCGAATCCCTCGGAGAATGGCGGTGGTAATCTCGTACCTGTGCAGGGTCTCCGATTAATTTAACCAACAGAATTTCAGACGCGCCCCGTAGTTCGTGTTCGAGTTCGATGAAGCGTTGTTCGCGTTCGCATAAGCGAGACCGCTGTTCGCATTCGAGTTGTTGCCGGACCGCAAAACACAACGGCGCGAGGGATTGTCCGCCTTTTATTTTTTTAAAGAGTTATGCTTCCTAAACCGGAAATACTCAAAGACGCCTTCATACCCATGGCCTTAAACACTCGCGCAATGGTGGAAAGGGTCAGATTACGTCCGCTTTCTATCTTGGATACTTGTGAACGCTGTACACCGATTTTTTGTGCCAATTCCTCTTGGGTCATGTTTTGGGATTTACGGGCTTTTTTTATGGCTTCCCCAATCAAAAATGATTGCAATTCAGCTTCATACTTATCCCTGTGCGGTGTACCGACCTCACCTATATGTTTATCCTTAACTTCATCAAGGGTATAAAATTTAATTGCTTCCATATACTTATTTTTTTGAGTTGAAATATAATATTCTGACGGCTTCCGCCTTGTTTATCTCTTTGCGTGGGGTCTTTTGTGTTTTCTTCACAAATCCATGCGTGGCAATGACCAACGTTTCCGCGTCGGTGTCCCAAAAAGCCAACAGACGATATTGAATACCTTTATACAGGGTGCGAAACTCCCAAATGTCAGTATCATCTAATTTCTTGAATAAATCTTTGTCCATATAACCATTGGCTACCTTATCTACATTATAGATAATTTTATCCTTAACGTCTTGGCGCAGAGTGTCAAGAAATGCATCGGCTTCACTCGACATTATTACTTTGAATCTCGTTTTCAATTCCATATCTTATATCATTCACAATGCAAATATAGTGAAAATGTTCTATATATGGAACGTTTTACAGACAAAAATACAACCACATAAAAATTAGTTTCAAAAATCGACTCGCTTACGCGAGAAAAAGAAAGAGGGAGCAGCCTACGGCTCTCCCTCCAACGCTTTTTTCGAAATCGCGAGGTCCGCTCTATTCAATTATAACGAATTTTCCGCGGAAGGCCAGACGCGCCCCGTAGTACGTGCTCGAGTACGATGAAGCGTAGTGCGCGCTCGCATAAGCGAGACCGCTGCTCGCATTCGAGTGGCTGCCGGACCGCAAAACACAACGGCCTCGGCTTCCACTTATCCAAAATCCTGCTGCATAATGTGTTACATACATACTTGTATCTCCCTTGTGTACTCTGCTGGGCAATACATCGCACTTGGCACCATGTACTATGCGCACGACACAATTTCCATTGGAAGCGTCAACTGTTTTAACAGTCCGTTCGGTTTTGTTTACGGGGTCATAAATATGCGCTGTATAATCTATTGGATATGAACTGTCGTTCTCCGTGCATTTTGCCTTGTAGAACGCTTCATAGCTCGGCACATTAAAAGCGATATAGTCCATCCATTCTGAATCACAACCCACATAATGCTTCAATCCAAGTATGGAGTTGAGCGTATTGCCGGTATTATTGCTGTCAGCCATGCCAATGGAATCCAGTTTATTCAGAATGCTGTCATGTCCGCCATTGCCCACAACCGACTGTTCGTTGGTTGTTCCGCTCAAAGCCCACCATAGATTGCTAATCTCTTTATGCTGTTCGTAATCCTGCAACTGATAGCCAACTCCACGTAAGCGGCAGATGTTTTGGAAATCCTTTGCCGTGTAATTCAAACCGCCGATAGGCATCTCAATAGGATTACCCTCACTGTCATATTTCCATTCGTTAGATGTAACGGACGTCCCGTTGCCTTTCTTCGAACGTATATCACCGGAAAGGCTGCGTGGCATCTTCAAACCGTCAACGGTAATAGGATATACACCGACCAGACTGTCGTTGTCGCCAACCGTGTGTTCGGTCCATTCAGGTTCTATGGCTTCAATACTGCTGCTGTCTACAACAAGGCACTCTATGTCGCCAATGTCACGGAAAGAAGTGAAATAAAACCATTTTGCACCGTTAGGTATGTCACAGAACACATAATCACCGATGTTGAAGTCAAAATAGGTATGGCTTACAGACATGATGAACGTACTGAGCACACGGTTGTTTTCGTCAGTGAACACGCCTCCAAGCCGGGCATGGTTCAGACCGGGCCATCTTACCTGCTTCATTCCTCTCACATCCATCTTGTAGCTGTTCGTATTGGATGCGGTGGTTATGACATCCTCGCCTATGACTTCACCGACAACGGCATCAATCGCATACACTCCGGTATTTTCCATATATAGCAATTCCGACAACAGGGATTTTCTGCTATGCAATGCAGTTGAGAGCGGTTCGGTCTCTGTTATAGAAGGGAAAAAATACTTTACTTGGTTCTTGTAGTCGTTCACTCCCTTGTACCAATGGTGCGGAGCATGCCAGAATATATCAAAGCCCTCTCCGGCGGTGTCCGTTATGTCAAAGCTGCTGCCGTTTTTCAGGTAGTTGAAATCCGTATCGCTTAACTGCACGCCTTCCATCTGGTTTTTCTTCGTGTTGAATGAGCATTTATAGGCATGGCATCCTTTCTTGATGGCAAGGGTATGCCCGCTTGGAATATATGTGTTGCCATAATCCGCCCCCGTCTTATTTTCGGGATTGCTATACTTCTCACACGAATCATTGTCTACCGTATCGCTGATTTTCACAATAGAGAACTGCGAATTATGAAGTTCAAGTTGGGGAAAATACCGGACAAGCTCTTCGATTTCGTTCTGCTCTATCAGTTCGACCAATATCCATCGTCCGGTTATTCCGCTACACTGTCCTTTTTCATCGTACGCATTACCATTCGCATCCAATCCTATAGCCCCACCGTTTTTTATGGAACGAAGCATTTCAACACTCGCCGTAGCATTTACGTTGGGAATACGGACGGTTTTCAATTCACTTGCATTGACCACCTGTTCCAACAGAGTCATCGTATCAATATACGGACATTCATTCACGAATATTTTTGTAACCTTACTGACACCACCAAGAGAAAGCCCGCCGGGATAAGTCAGATTAGGCAGATTGTTCAATACAAGTTCAGTGATAGTACCGGGAAGGGCAAGCGTACTTATCGGAGAAGTTTCAGCAAACGTTATTGCAGACAAAGAAGTATTATCGGCATGCACACTCTCCATTCGTGGACACTTTGAGCAATTGACGGTTATAATTTCCGTGTTTCGAATATCCAATGTAGTGAGAAACGGCATGTCTCCTAAATCCAAATTGGTAAGAAATCCGGTGTTTCCGGGCGACATTTTCCATTCCTTATGATTTTCACTACCGAGATACAGTTCCTGTAGCAACGACATTTTTGAAAGGGTATTCCCGAATTGAGGGTCAATACTTACTTCACTTAAATCTATCATGCTCATGCGGTCTGCCTGATATATGTACAGCATGATGTTTTCCCCATGCTGGAAATCTGTGAATGTACCGCTTTCCCCTGCCTTCAGAAAGATTCCCTGTGTAATGTTTCCACTATCGTTACCGATACCGAAATACCCACTCTTGGCCGCTTTAAATCTGATGACTGCACCTTCTTTTGCACCGATACGTCCACCAATATAACCGCTTTCCGCCTTGAAATCCCCACAGCGGTAGTATCCGTCACGGATGCGCCAGCGTTGTTCTATAAAAGCGGGAAGAGATGTCAGCCCCAGCCCTTGCAATGCATAGAAATAGAGGTCGTTATATCCTGTATATTTGATATACTTCCGTTCTCCGTCATAACTTGAAACAACTTTAGGCCATTTTTTCATTATCTGTTTTACAAAATAATAGTCAGCCCCCTTGGGAGAAAACGGTCCGGCACCGATTCCAAGTGTATCGGGAAGCGAACGCATCGTATCTGCTATTGCAGGCAATGTAATTGTATTGGCATTTTGGTCTACATCCATAGTCTGCTGACCACGTATATCATTCCAAAGCACGCTTCCTCTTCCGGCGTATGCACTGTTTGTCAGGTCACCGGGGTCAACTTCCGGGTCAATGGTTTGCCCGCCGTCATTATCCTTACCGTTACAGGTATCACAGTCATAAACTTTATTAAGATACATTCTTCGTGCTTCCATACCGTTTGCTCCGCTATAAACACCGTCCTTGACGCTGCAGCCGTCTTCAAGGAAGAACATCGGTTGCATGTTTTTCGCCTGTTGGTCGACAGCGGCAAGATAATCGGTGAAAAGATAATAGGAAACCAATGAGTACGGATTGATGTATTTCCACATCTCTGTCTTCCAAATTTCCTGCCATTTCCCTGCGAGTTCTTCCTTGGCATAATCGCAACTATCACAGAATTTCAGGACTTGATAAAGGTCATAAGGAACTTTCCGTCCCATAGCCAAGTCTATCTGTAGCTGGTCATCGTCTATCATGCATTCAAAGTACCTTGTCCACATCGGATAAGTATCCTGTCCGAGTTTGAGTTTCGTTACCCACGAGGACTCTGCGGTAGTAGGTTCCATCATATCTTCAACGCTGCCAACCCCTTGCCACCAGTTCATTCCATCATATGTGAGCAATTCGTAACCGCTTACCGGATTAAGGACCTTGCCTGTAATCTTCCACTTGCCGTTTTCCTGCTTCATCTCTCCGGCTTGTCGCGTCCACTCTCCCCGTTCGTATGACATAAACCGGTAGTCCTGTCCGCAATATAGGGAAAGAAGATAAAGCTTTTCTTTATCGGTGGTAATATCATTCTTAAAACGTGTTTCTATCTGGTCGAGGCTTTCGCCATTTTGTCCGAAATATTCCACAAAATCTCCATAGTTCACGCAGCCTTTATTGTAACCGGGAGTATCTTTAAACCCAAGCGCAACCTGTTCTCCCTTATCCTCTTTCCAGTTTCCTTTTGCATGAAACCATGCGTCTGTCAAGCTTTCCTGTGTAGCACGGAATGCGGCAATGGGATGATTGGCTGTCGAGTGATTCATTTCCAATCCCTTTAATGATATGTCACTCTTTGCCCAAGTTCCATCGAATGAACGCTGAGCGGGAGTCAGGTAATTACTTCCGAGTGCACGAAATGTGGCATTCATCAAACCGCACACACCGCAGTCGTTGGCATTGGAGCTGTCGGAATAATCCACTTTCACCGTTATTATTTTTACCGGAATAGAATCTTCGCCTACACGGACATAACCTATTTTCATCAGTTTATATGATATTTGAGCATCTTCACTGTCATAATCCGGATAAATAGGAGTTACCTCCCAACCATCATTCTTTTGAAGATAGAAACGGTCGTTCTTGATAGGCCGTTTTGCCGAAGTGGTTCCCTGCCTGCGCCATTGCACATTGATAGCCTTAAAACTTCTCCACGGCATAGTCGGATGATAATAGAACAACGTACATTTGAACTTCTTGCTTGTATCAATATCACCGTCAAACGTGTCAAAGGTTTGCTGGTCTGACACGACCACATAATAAGGTATGCCTTTTGCGGAAAGGGCTTCTATTGTCGGACGATTCTGTGTATCAAGCACATTCTCCGCTTCATACTCCTGTATCATTGCTGAAGTATCAGTCAACTTGCACAAATAGTTTCTAAAAGCTTGCGCCCATTCATAATGACTGTTGTAGGCAAGTACATAATACAAATACAGGTCTCCTTCCGTTCCGTCAAATGTTATGGTTTTTGAATTAAGGATAGCACCGCTATTACTGATATATCCTATACAGCCGACCTCTTCACCATTCAAATACAGTTTGATACAGGAATAATTGCTTCCCCCACGTGATACATAAATGGTAGATGGTTCTACAACTACGGCCATGGTAATTTTTTCACCTTGTCGGAATGAGCGTTCCACCAAAGCCGGTTGTCCGGTCTTGCAGTATATCGCAGCTTTATTTCCACAGACATAGAAACCGGCTCCGCTATCAGGGTCATAGCATTCTATCAGCTTTGAATCAGCTTCCTTGATATTTTTGGTGGCAAAGGCAAATTGGATGGCACATCCGCTCGTAGTTTCCACTGATGCGTTTCCAAAAGGATGGTAATCCAATACTTCAGCTGTTACATTTTCTGCAATACGCAAAGAACGCTCCTTAAGAAAGTCTACAAATCCGTTGCTTGACCAGTTTGCACCTCGTACATCCATTGTCACTCCGTTATGTGTGATAGTATGATCGCTCTCACTGTTGCTACGTGTAGAAAAATCATATCCGAACAAAGCACCGTCCTTGATCGCTATATCAATGGCACTCCCTTTTATCGTAACCTTGATTTCATTGGTGGATACACCGCCACTTTCGGCATGTACGGTAATACTTTGGCTTCCGTCCGTACTATATCCGCTTATCTGCTTGTTCACTGTAACCGTTTCGGCAATCATAGCTTCCACAGCTGTAACTTTCTCCTCGCTGTAGAAAACATCTACATGCGTTTCAGTCTTGCCGGGAGTATACGCAGCCACCTCTACGGTAAGGTTGTCATATAAACGTAACGTGCCGTTGTTCTTGTCATTGAACCTGATGGCGACGATGGGAGTATTACTGTTTTCGTCCACACACATGATAGCGGAATAGATGGTGTTTCCCTTTACTCCGGATTTCTTCTCCGTACCGTATATTCGTACAGGATATGCGCCATGCGAAAGTCTTTCTCCGCCACCGAATACATTTGTTGGATTGACAGAGATGCCTTTGGTATAACTGTCGCTTACCGTTGCTTCACCAAGTTTCTTCCATTCTCCATTATAGAACATCTCCACTACTGCAAGAATGGATGAAGTGTTATTAGGGAATTTATAGAATTGTCCGATATTTTTTGCCGGACCACCTGCAACAAGGATAGTATCACTTGTGTAATTCAAAGCCATGGGTTGTTCTACGGTAATATCCACAGCCATAATGGTAATGGCTTTTTTCTTGGTATTTCCATCCGAATCTGTAGCTTGCACAAAGAAGCTTTTGCTGGCGGCACTGCTGAAATAACTTGTGAAGTCAAGTTCAAACTTGTAATCGGTCGCACTTGCAGAGCCTACAGTGTTCATATCCTCACTGGATAATGTCAGTCCGGTGCTTGCATCAATAATAGTGATGTTACGAATGACACCAAGCACCTCGTTACCATCAGGATAGCTGACACTACGCAAAGCTACATTGATTTTTATCTCTGAGCCGAATGCCATAATAGGAGCGGCTTCCTCGAAGTAGATAGACAATGTACTATCCTCACTGGAGCCGCCACCACCTCCATTTTTGGGTATTTTAAGCACAATATCCTCTATCTGTCCGCCATTCAGATTGGTGGCTTTGTAGTAAATGTAGTCTTCATCACTTTCTTCATCAAATCCGCCGATAGCTTTCTCCTGCATTATGTATGCCCCGCCTGTGGAAAGGGCATCTTTTCCTCCCTCTGCCGGTTTGTCGGATGTTTCCACCTTGCTTCCGCCACTGCCGAATGCTACCCACGGTTTCAGATCATCAGGGCTGATGTCACTCTTATCGCGTGTGAACTGATAGGCAAGCCATACAGGTGCGCCATTTTTATCACTTTCCGCAGTCTTGAATGTAAGGACGATACCGCTTTTCAAATAAGAGAACCCGCTTTCTTTCTCAAGGTCAACAACAGCTTTTATGGCTGTTCCCAAAGTATATTCTCCATCTCCGCAAAGGTCGTTCACGTTGATGGTGTTGCCTACGTTTCCACCACCGGAAGTCCCGAAATCCGTCCAGTTGCTTTCTTTACTCCAATCAGAGGTATTTGTCCATTGTTTTGAAACCCATCCGGCTTCTGTAAGGAATATCAAGACAACACCCGGAATCTGCAAAGCAGAAGCATATTCAGAAGTCGCACACCTGTCAAGTGCTACGGAAAATGTTATCTCCCTATCTGAAAGGTCAAACAGATGATTGACATTCACAACGCTACGCGATACGACTTGTTTATTGAGTGAAAGTATTGCCTTCTTGTTTTCTTCGACCTGCTTCATATCTTCCTGTAACTTCGCACCTTCATCACCGGGGAATGCAGTAGAGCTTGTATGTCCGAGAGCAAGGTCGGAGCCAATTGAAGTCAGTTGCTTACCGCTCCAACGATAACTTTTTCCATCTTCTTCACATAGAAAGACTTTGCCGGAAGAGGGTATTCGCCCGTTTGTACTTGCCGTACCGAAAACATCTGCATCCAACCAGTTGTTATAATAAGTAGCAGTCTCGGATTCTCCGATTGTCGGAACGTATGCAAGCACAAAGCAACCATGTTCCTTATCATATACAACTTTACAACCCTCATCGTTGGAATTTTTGTCTATGGATTCATTTTTTACAGTAATGCCTACGGAAATGCCATAAAAATCTACCACGTCATCAATGTATCCGGGCAAATGTCGGCTCGGTACTTTCCCTTGTTCGTCAAGAGGGGCGATTCCTCCGTTTTCACCTTTTGATTCTTTGAAAGAGTTCAGTTGGCTTCCAACTTCATTCGCCTTGTTGTTTGCCTTGTTTGCAGTATCCTTGGTCGTGTTTACTTGGTCTTGCAACGAGTTGACACTATCACCAAGCGTGGTGAGGTTGGTGTCTTGCGCTTTGTTGCGGGCTTCTATATCCGTAATGTCGTCCTGCAGTTTGGTAATATCCTCTTGCAGTTTTTCTACGGCTTCGTTATACTGACCGCTGTCTATGGTCGGGTTGCCTCCACTCTGTCCGGTCGGAACCCATTCTCCGCCATCGCCCACATATATGGGAGCTGGTAAGGAAACACCCACAAGTGCCCACCATCCGTCATGTGGTAAAGGATAAGCCGCTTTCAGTTTTTCGATGGTCGTGAACAGTCCTTTGCTCACTCCCTTGATATTTTTTGCCTCAAGCCAGCCGTCCACCATTACGTTTCCTTTCAAGTGGGTCTTTCCCTGAACGGTCGCGTCACCACCTATCGCTGTATTGCGACCAACGGAGACATCACCGTCTATATGCTTTGATTCGTAACTCATATTAATACAGATTTAGCCAATTCGTTCAATGCGGCACTTTTTTCCGTATCGCCGAATGTCGTTAATACTAATGCAGCTATGGTATATATCACAGCATCATAACATTTCTCACAGATTTCTACCGCGCCATATTTGTCTATTTTCGGGTAAGGCAGATATACAGCACGGCTCACTTTCGCTTCTGTCGTTTTGCATGAATAAAATTCCATCACTCTTCCTTCCGGTCGTATGGATATGGCGCATACAGGCCGTTGACACGTTCCTCTTATGCCTTTAAATCGGGAAGACTGTTTTTCATATTCAGGGTCATCGGTGTTTATGGGATTAAATACCGCACGCTCCCAATCGTTCATTTGGAAAACGACAAAACGCATGAAATCTTCCGGCAGTAATATCCATCCGCTTTCATGCTCTTTCCAATATATGGCATCACCGAAGTTGTGTCCGCCGTCAAGCAAATAGGACGGTGCAGAGCTGTGCACACGCTTTACTGCTTCCAAAATCTTTGATGCAATGATGTCGTCAAGTGCAAGAGTGTCCACATCGCCTATAATCTTCAACGTATCGCTGTTCATGTTTTGGTCCAGGGCGGTGCGTACATCCTCCTGTATTTTGTTCTTCTGATATACAGCCATAAGCCCTTATCTTTATTCCAGACCTTCAAACTCAATTCCGTTTGCTGCTGCCTGCTCCATGATTGCCTTGGTCGAGCGCATGGAAGTGCGGCTGATACCGAAAGTGTCTGCAAGGTAATCTTTTGCACTTGCAATGTCGCTTACTTTGACTTTGCGAGATGTCGTATTGTTATCCCCTGCGTCTTCTTGCGGCATTTCGTCCTGTCTGCCGGTTTCGTTGGCAGGCGTGTCTTCACCATTGTGCGTACTTTCGGAATGAAGTTTTTCAGATGAACCGTTTTTAGACGCTTTTCCGGCTGTTTCTACTGTCTCGGATTGCCCGTGCACAGAATGAAGTTTGAACAGTTTGCCAAACTTGTAATGGTTCTCTACAGACTTCTGTATGTCCTCGTTGTCGGTAGTGAATACACTGCTTCCGTTTGACAATGGAACGAATGCGATATGCAGGTTCTTCTTGCTCGGAAGTACCACATTAATACTGATATTGGTATTCGCCTTGTAGGTTTTCGTAATCATATTCTTAAAAGTAAAAAGGGGACGGGACACCTTATCCCATCCCCGGTAATTAATAATTCTTTATGAACTCTTTATTATGCCGCATTTAAATCTTGGGCGGGTGCTTTAGCCAGTCTCATACGTGCATGTGCCTTTGCATAGCGCAGATACAGGCAGCTCACCTCTTGGATAACTACCGCATCGGTACGGCGGATACCGGCCTTTTGCAAGTCGAGTACGTTACGTGCCCAAGACACATGTGTTTTTTTGGAAAGATATTCCGGATCCATTGCAAAGCCGCAATCACTCATTCCGTTTACATCGAACAGTTCATGATGTATGGTCAATACTTCTCCGAAATCAGTATCCCAAGATTTGAATTTCAAGTTCCATACCTCCACGGTATCTTTCAAGCGGAATTTTTCGCTCTTTATCTTGGAGAATGCAGAGAGCATATCACTTCCACAAAATAAAATCTTACGCTTGTTACCGATGCCGGTACCAACAAAAAGGTCTTTGGTAATATCCACAAGGTTTTCATCGGTAATTATGGCGCATTTCTTGTCAGTATCCCATTCGCCCACCTCGATGTCCTTTCCGGCCATCCACCAGATACCACCTGTAAACCAAGTGTTCATGCCGTCCTTTGCAATGTGCTTGATAACCTGCTTCACACCGAACAGATAAGTATTTTCCATTGCGAGGCGCATATCATATACACCGTCTTCTTCAATGTCTGAGAAATTCCAGTTCACTTCTTTGGCGGCAATCTTGTCAAAAGTTGATTGCTCTACCTGAATCATGAAGTTCTGACAATACTGGGTTTCAGGCATAGGGATATTATTGAATCGTCCTGTCTGAACATCCAATTCCCCACATGCTTTTCCCATGCGTACAAGCGTTGTTCCTTGTGGAATTTCCGGAACAAGAATCGGCTGTTTGCTTGAATCATCCATTTTGCCATTTACGGCATACACTGTAGGAAGATTTGTTGAGCTGTCCTTTCCGCACACACAAAGCACGAGGTCCGGAACGTTGCTGTCATCTTCCGTATATTTCGTTCCGTCCGGTTTGGTGATGGCACTGACACCGACTACCCTAATGGTATCATCCAACGTGAACATATTCAAATCATCTACCGGCAACGACACGCTCGCACCGCTGAGCATAGCTTCCAGCTTTTTGTTGGTACTGCATTTGATTTCACGTGTACCCACGCTGTAATACTTCACTTCAAATGAATTGGTGGAGCTTGATTTTGCATAACGGCTGATTTGGTCAATTGGAGTAGCCATCGGACGGATTTTCACGATGCGTTTGTCCACATCACTCAAATAGAAATTTGGGTCACCGGTTTCACGCCCTCCTGTTTCAGTGGAAATACCGTCTGTTCCACCCGTACCGTCCGCACCGGCTGTTGTTTTACCCGCATCAGGCAGGTTCGATGCTTCTGCCATCATGACACCGCTTGATGCACCCGTCACAAACGCCAATATCATCAGCGTAATGCGACAAAAGAAACTCATTGTTTTCTTCATTGCTCGAAATTTTAAAAGTTAAAAATGTAATTGGTTTATATTTATCTGTTTATCGCCTTGCGTTTTTCACCGCCACGCTCCCAAATGTTCTGTGTACCATCATAACGCCCGATTGCACCGAGGTCAGGCATCTGTCGTGAACCGCCACTGCCACCACCGTTTTTACCGGCAAGGTCGGCTGTACCGTCATTTTTGCCTGCTTTGCGTAGTTTTTCTTCAATCTTGCTGTTGCGCCCCTTTACTTCACCCTCGTGTCCGGCAGCTTCCACATCGCTGTCGTGCCTGATTGCTTTTATGGCCATTTCTATACTTTCACGTGTAAACTTACCCATGATTCCGTCACGTACAATGCCTACAAGGAAATCCATTGCGCTGTCGATGTCCTCATCCGGCAATCCTTCTTCCTGTTGCATGGCTTCAAGGGTGGTCAGGGTTTCGTCGAGGTTCTTCTGATACTCTCCCTCGTACTCTTTCTCTTGGGCGATTCGTTCCGCAAATTCCTTGTTGGCGGCTGCAAGTGCCTCCTGCTTTTCGGGGTCTTCAAGTGCGGCCTTGAAATCATCCCCGAATTTGCGCACCATACCGATGATAGGGTCTTCGCCTTTTCTCCAGTCAGTAAGGAAAGCGGCACTTTGCGGGTTGCTTGCAAACAGGTCGGACAGCGCTTTTTCACGTTCCTTGTAACCGGACAATTCCTTGTCGTAACCATCGTAATCGTCATTGATTTGACCGAATAACGCTTCATCATCGGCAAATTCTCTGTCCGGATACTTTGCTTTCAATCGCTCTGTGTATCGCTCGCGATTGCTCTTAACTTCCGTATTATTAGGCATAATTCAAAAATTTAATTTATAGTCAGATTCTACAAGACAAAAATAGGCAGGGAAAGCAGAATGTCATGTTTATCTTTTTACGCTCCTATTGGTAACTTTGGTACTATAACGGGAAGAAAAATGAAGCATAAAGGAGCAGTTATGGAATACTCTATGGAGCGTATGAACGACTTGATGAGAGCATACGATGAATACATTTCATCGTGTGATTATATCCGTATGCCTGAAGTGTATAAAGTAATTGTAAACATGCCGTCCCGGAGGTTTTGGGTCAGCGATATTCGTGCAGCATTGGTCGTTTCCGTCATGATGAGGGGTGAGAACGATTTAAGCGGTATGCGGCCGTTGAAGAAAGAAATGTATGAGGAAATTCATACAAGGGTTGTCGCTCTCAAATCAGAATACCCGGAACTTACCATTTCTGAGCTGTGTGCTAAAGTGATTGCTCAACCCGCACCGAAATTCTACCTCACGCCGGGTAGTGCCAAGATGATGATATGCAAGGCTAAAAAACGATGGATGCAAGAAAAGTTGAGAAGATTACGGCTCTCCTGATTTCTGCCATGATTGTGTGTTTGTCATTTTCAGGAGAATGGGATTGGCAAACTGTCGGCATTTACGCTGGAAGTAATATGCCAGAACGCTTGCTGTATCCGTTTTTCCATACGAATATGTTTCATGCCTTGCTCAATTCATGGTGTTTATTATCGATTATTTTCATTTACGATATTGGGATAGGAAGATTGCTGTCAGCCTATATGATTGCTGTTACAGTTCCAGTTGATACCCTTGGATATTTCACGACAATGGATTCGCCAACGGTAGGATTGTCCGGATTGGTTTTCGCCCTGTTTGGTTCAATATCGTTTGAGGTATTACGTAAACGGTATTATCAGTTATGGATGCTGTTTTACCTTGTGGCAGGCTTCCTGTTTCCGGGCATAAATGCCGTATTGCATCTTTGGTGTTATGTATTGGGACTCATCATGGCTCTGCTAAACAAGCCTGTTAAAATCATGCACCATGAAAGATAAGGCCATCAAGGACATATTGACAGAGAATGAACGCCGCAATGCGATTGTATATGCAAAGTTCAATCCAATTACCGGAGAAGGTTCTGTCGGTAAACGTGTAAAGTGTACCATCAGTGACTTTCCTATACATACCCAGTGGTTACCGGAACGTATCATGAAAGTGCCGCTTGTACGCCAACTCATCGAAGCCGGTTCTATTTCCAAATTTCTCACGGACTACATGGGCGTGGAAGACAATCAGGATGATCGCTTGAAGGTCATAGAGCAGTTTGTACGAATACGCAGCCGCGAGGATTTTCCGTTTTGGGCGGCAACATTTGTCTATATCAAGGCCAAAGGCGGCGGTGAGGATGTCCTGTTTCGTCTGACAAGACCTCAACGGCGTTTTGTGGATCGGCTTGAGAAATTGCGTATTGCAGGGAAACCGATACGCATCATCCTGCTTAAAGCACGGCAATGGGGTGGTTCCACCACTTCACAGCTTTATATGGCATGGTTGCAGCTGCTTCACAAAACCGGCTTAAACTCACTTATCATTGCACATCAGGGCGCAGGCTCCGATGAAATCAAGGATATGTTCGACCGGATGATTAAAAGTTATCCTGTCGAAATGCTCTATAAAATTGATGAAGCCTACAATGAGAACGAGCCGAAGATTGTAGGAGTGGGAAAATCGGGAAGTATATCGCGTATTCCGCAGCGTAACTGCAAAATCAAGATTGGTACGGCTGAACGCCCGGATTCGTGTCGTGGCGGTGATTACAATCTTGTACATCTCTCCGAAGTGGGAATATGGAAGGCTACGGAGGGAAAGAAACCGGAAGACATTGTGCGCTCCGCCTGTTCGGGTATTCTCCTCAAGCCCTACACCATGATTGTTTATGAAAGCACAGCAAATGGCACCGGGAACTTCTTTCATCGCGAATATACTGCCGCAAAAGAAGGGAAATCCCAGTTCGAGGCAATGTTCGTTTCATGGTTCGACATCGAGCAATATACACTCGCTTTTGATTCGGACAAAGAAAAATGGGATTTTGCAGAATGGCTTTATCAGAATCGGGACAATGAAAATACAGATTCCGAACGTGAGGAATGCGGTAAGTATCTTTGGTCGCTGTGGGAAAAAGGTGCTACGCTCGAAGCTATCCATTGGTACATAGCCGAACGCAGGAAGTACAATGACCATGGGCAGATGGCTGCCGAATTTCCGTCTGATGATGTGGAAGCCTTCGTACATTCGGGAGCACGTGTGTTCGACAAATACAAGGTCGATGCAATGCGTAAGACCTGCAAGAAACCTAAATATGTCGGTGAAGTCTGTGCCGATGCGGATGAGGGCAAGAACGCTTTGCAGAACTTGCGTTTTGTGAAAGACAAACAGGGATTGTTGCATATTTGGGAGTTGCCGGAAACAGATGAAAAGGAAGTTGTTACAAATCGTTACCTCACGATTGTCGATGTGGGTGGACGCTCCAATAAAGCAGACTTCTCTGTTGTTCTTGTGCTTGACCGTCTGTTTATGATTGATGGTGGCAAGCCTGTCGTAGTGGCACAATGGTACGGACATTGCGACATCGACCAGCTTGCGTGGAAAGCGGCACAAATAGCGGCTTTTTATGACAATTCACTCTTGGTGATAGAAAGCAACACCTTGGAAACGCATGACAAGGAGCGGCAGGTAGATGGCGACCAGTCACAGTTCATCCTTAATCAAATCAAAGAGATTTACCCTAATCTCTATGCACGTGGTCAGTCCGAAGAAGCCGTACGCGAGGGATTGCCTACCAAATACGGCTTCCATACCAATGTCTCAACCAAACCAATGATTATATCAACCTTAGTCAAGGTTATTCGTGAGAATTTATACACAGAACGTGACGAACGTTGCCTGGACGAATATTTGTGTTACGAGAAAAAACCGAACGGAGCTTTCGGAGCGATTACCGGTAAACATGATGACTTGCTAATGACAAGAGCCATAGGCTTGCATATATGTTTCTTTGAAATGGAAATTCCAAAGATTGTGCTTCGTATCGGACGATTTGTTATCAAAAAGAAAAAAGCTGTTTCAGCAGCTACAATATAAGTTTAACTATAAAAACAAGGAACAATGAACATTTTCAGAAAAATCAGAGCTTCGCTTCGTTTACGTGAAGCAGTCAGACAGGCAGACGAAAAACACAAAGAAACTGGAGAACGTTACTACGTTATGCCTGCCGGTGGGAAAAAAGGTCAACTTATCATTATGGATAGAAAGAATTTCCGTAAGTTGAAACAGAAAGGCTACATCAATCATAATACGTTTGTGGGCGACCTTGAACGCGAATGCTTCTACTGCACGACTTATGGAAACGGTTCAGCTATGCTTCCTTCTGCTGTTATTGCATTGAAACGAAAACAGTATTTCTCATGGCTTGATTCATTTTCAAATACCAAAGAGAATGGGAAAGTACGGAAACATTGACGGTATAGCCACACTGACCAACGACCCGCTCGCACTTGACAATATCAATAAGTTCAAAGTTGGGGACCGGGTAATATGCAACGATAATGGTGTCATTGGTACGGTCAAGGAATTGGATATTCCGAATGAAGCCTGTGTTGTTGATTTCGACAATGGAGAGGAAGATGTCTGGATAGAGAAATTCCAACTGTCCAAAGAATAATAATAATTAGACATGAGGGTGTGCCAAATATCTTCAGTTGATACACCCTCATACTTTATCCGCTAAACATGGGCTTGTTTGATTCTTTTCTCGTTGCCTCTTGACCAAATATCATCTTCGGTTTGGCCATATGTCGCAAGTTGCTCTATTTCTCTCTTTTGTTGTTCCTGCCAAGGCTCAAACTCTATAATATCTCTCATAAGCCATGAATCCCACCGTCCTCTGAAACAGATACCCCGGTCATCAAGGTACACATCGGCTATGATTTTTCCGCTTGCATGTTCAGGTTGATTCGGGTTCTCGTTTATATGGTCGTATGAAATATTGTTTTCTTCCAACCACTTTTCTAATTTTTCAGTTTTCTTGCGTGTCGTAAATATGATGATAGTCCACCCGTTTTTCTTTAGGGTGGCTGTACCTGTATCTGCGTTCGGTATTATCTGCCCGAATACATCTTCACCCTGCCAACCTTTGCTGTAGTCATGTATGACACCGTCAAAGTCTATACAAATAGTTTTCTGTTCCATGATGTCGTTAAATTAAAATTATTACCTCATTGCATTGTTCAGTTTGTTCACGGCCTGCATATTCGCTCCTTGCTGCGCTTGCGCCATCAGTTCGGGAGAAAGACCGTCGGGCACTTTGCCCTGCTCCAACTGTTCCTTCTGTGATTTGATACTTTGCAACAATTCATCTGCAAACGGGAAATCTCCATGCTCAAGCAGCTGCTCTACACTGATTGCCTGAGACTGGTACAACTGCATAAGCATATCGTTAGCAAGATGCCTGTATGCCGGTGTTGAAGTGCTTTCGGTAATGCTTAAATCAAATTCTACATCACGTATTTTCTTCGGGTCATATTCGATTTGTGCACCACTCTTACCTGCAATATTGAAAACACGTTTGCTATCATAAAACTGCTGCATATTCTTCACATCCTTATATGCTCCGTCCACTACAAAACAACTGAAGCATTCAAGCAGGTCGAGCAATGACTTCGTGGCGTTTTCTGTCTGTTGGTTATAGTGCGATGCACTTTCACCGGAATACCCGGGCTTTCCTTGTAATGCGCCCGTAACTCCCGATATATCTTCAAAAAATTTGAGTTGCATATTAAGCAGTTCCGCAATGCCTATATTTGTGGAATTATTGGCCACCTGTTCCGGCACTTTTCCGCTTTTGCTCGGCTTGTATACGATGACACCGTTAAATTCTGTCCAGCTCTCTGCAATATCGTCAATGCTCACACCATCAGGCAAGCAATCTTCGGGCATCATCAGCACGCCTTTGGCACTCGCCCGCATTATCCAGTCATAGAGGGTTATCAATCGGTTGGTATATCGCTGTTGGTCGATTACATCAGCAACGAATGAATGGATTTCACCATCAATGAACGGATATGCCTTGAAAACATATGGATGGCTTCCATGCTCGTAAGGCGTTTCCCCCTCCCTCAATATGTCGCCAAAAGGAGAAAGGTAATAGAAATACCAATAATCGTCCACAAACCAAGTAGCTTTTATCAACGGAACCTCATCTTCCGGCATACCGGCTTCCTTGGCCATACGCATACGTTCTTCATTTTCAGTAAGCACCACTTGTGCGTAATCTTCTTCGTCTATTTTGAAAATATCGCCGTTTTGGTAGTCATGGCAACGGTATCTCGGTTTTTGCTCCTTGCGCCATATCTCTATCACACGGCATCGTCCTGGTTCGCTTGTGAATAGAAAATCGTAGTTTTCCAAGCGGCTATACCCGAAACGCTCCGCGTATGTGGCTATGTAATCTTTCCTTGCCGCCCACTTGTAAATGTCACGCAATTGTCTGTATTCCTGCGGACTTGATGCGAACTGTTCACACAACTGTCCGAAAGAAATGTCGTGAACTTCTCCAAGCACGGAAACATCCCAACCTCTGAAATCTCTCATGTTGTTGTCGATAAAGAAATTATTGGGTTGCACATAGTCCGTCCAACAATCCTCTTTTCCATTACGCCAACCGTACGATTTACGGTGAACGATAAAACCGCTTATCAGGAACTCTTCCATAGTTCGGGCATATACATCGTTCATTCGGTTAAGCTGCATGTTGCATTGAAGTATCGTACTCATCGTTTCACCAAGTTTCTGTTCATCCCGATCACGTGCGGTACAGGTCGGTTCTTTACTTTGGCTTCGATACACGCCAAGCACGCTTCGCACAAGCCTACGGATAAGGTTGTTTTTCAAAGGCACGTTGCCTTGACTTTTAATGTATTCTTCCTCGCTCATGGATTTTCCGTCCACACAAATCATATCGTCCCATTGGAAACCATAGGTATAGCGTTTGTTTCGCTCCCGGTCTTTCCGAAAGTCGTCCATCTGGCTCCAATAGTATTGTGCTTCCATAAGAATGTCAAATGCCCTGCGGTCACCATAACGTTTTGCAGAAACAACAGTATCTATCTCGGCGGCATCATTTCTTCCCGGAGCTATACGGCTCATTGGCAGCAATTTTCTTTCGCTTTTATTTATATGCATATTTTTATCATTTTAATGATTGCGCGGAACAAATATACTGCTCCGGGCAATCATCCTATGTTTAACTATTTACGGGTTTTGTTCATTTCTTCTATCATTTCCTTTTTGAGTTCATTCAATTCAGCCTCAATATTCTTACGTTCCTCATCATCAACTGTGTCATTCAGTTCATTATAGAGGTCGTCAATATCCCTACGATAATCCTCAAAAATTTCATACCGCTCGTATTCGGGTGAATTGTAAAGGAAATCAATCTTTTCCGCATAGTCAAATATGTCGTTGTCGGTATCTTCCTCATAGTGCTTTAATCGGGATTTCAATCGGTCATGCTCCTCTTTCAATCGGAAATACTCATTGTTCACAGCCCTGTACTCGGTGCGTTCGTCCCCGGCTTTGACCAGTCTGTTTGCCAACAAGAAGCTACGAGGGTCATACTCACGGTTGCCTGTAACGGTTTCTACTGTCTTGCTCAACTTGTCGATTGTTCCGAACACGCCACCGAAATAACCGTTCAGCATATATTCAATCTTGGCAGGATTGAAGTCGATAGCACCTTTTGTGTAAGAATCACCGCCAGTAGCTTCGTTCATGACATTTGCAAGCCCGACAATGTATTTGTTGGCACTCTTGTATGCTTTTGTCCATTCGGGCATATCCTTATTCCAAGGGGTGTCCTTGTACAAAGGCATACCCGTCCAGCTCTTTTCCGCAACGTAGGCTTCCCACAGGGGTTTATAGGCACTCGGCACAAAAGCGTTCAGTCCGCCTCCGCCCTCCAAGAGGTCAATCGGCAATATTTGTGTAACCTGTCCTGTTATGGATTCGGCTATTTCGCCACCTGTTAGATGTTCCTTCCCATTAAGGATGGAAATCATCAGTTCGCCCATGCCGTAAACTGCCCTGTATTCTACCGGAAGAGGAATGGATACCCAACTGTTTCCTGCACGGAAAAGAATATTGCTGCGCCTTACATATTCGGGAAGATTGTAGTATGCGTTCTTGTCATCATCGTCATCATCATCGCCACCCAAGTAGGCAACAATGGCACCAAGAAGGAACATCGCCGCAATGCCTGTAAAGGATTTGGCTGGATGGCGTTTCACCTGTCGCCCAAAGTTTGTCGTACCTTGAATGGCGGCATTCCAAAATACATAACCGCTACGCCCAAGCCCAGATACCAATGCACTGGCGTTACCTGCCTTTGTCTGCCCTGTACTGTCATAGAATTTTGCTCCGCTGCCTTTCTTGTTGAAGTTCACGCTTATTTCCTTTGCATCATAAATGGACCTGTCAATGCTCCTGCCCATTTCACGTGATGTCATGAAAGCGGCAAAACGGGCGCAGTTCTCAACGGCTCGGTTGTACTCATCGAAACGTTCGCCCAACAAGTCCCATGCTTTTTTTACAGGAATCTTGCCGCTCGATTTTTTCAGTTCCCTGCGTATGTCGTTTTTATGCTGTTCAATGTCACGGATATTGGCGTAGCCTGTTTCTCCTCCGTTCATCATGAACTGATGAAACATCGCTTCCGTCTTGTTGCCCATGTCAAGTGTCCCTTTGCGGTGTTTTGCCAAGAGTTGCTTTATTCTTACAGGGTTGGCATACATATAATTGCGATGAAAACGCAGTGCGTAGTTCGGGCTTTCCCTTATCCAGGTCATGGTATTGGTGTATAACATATCTCGCATAAAGTTCGACACGATGAAGTCCGGGTTTCGTGTAGTATAGAACGCACTCAACTGTCGGTTGATATTTTCTCCTGCACGGAGAATAGCCCCGATTGCCCCCGACATGTCGTTATCGGGATTTGTCTGTCCGTTCAATGCCTGTGCCGCACGGGGATTGCCGTTAATGGTAATCACATAGTCCCTGCCGCCACGCTTCACAATAATTTGGTGCTGCCTCATATCCCTGCTTTCCACAATACGGTAAGGAATATTCACGGTATCTTTTCCATGCTTGTATCGGTCAGGGTATTGCTGTGCCAGCGATTTCATCTTTGTTTCAAAGTCCAGCATCTTCCGTTCTACTTCTTCGGGGGTGTCTGTACTGTCTATGTTGTCAGGAAACACAGGCTTCCATTCGTTGGTCACCGTATCGTATTCTACCCAAATGTCGCTCACACTGACAAGGTCGCTCGGATGGTTAAGTGCGAAATTAAGGAAACGCTGTTTTACCAATTTGTTCCGGTTGCCCTGCATGATAGCACCTTCTGCCATTGATTGCAGGTTGGCAAAAGGGTCATCCGCTTTCGACCTTCGTCCTTCCGCTTTCTTGATAGGAGCATTGAATGCACTTTGCTTGTGCGTCAGATATGCGTATGCTTCAGTACTGGTCTTTTCATCAAAACCACGTAACGGAATATAAAAATCATACATATCTGAAATCTTGTCAAAGGTCGCTTTGCTCATCATGCCACATTCGTATGACTTTGAAAGTATTGCTTTGCTCACAGCATTGACTTTTTTCCAAAGGTCGGCAGTGTCATGTGCCTGTTCGTAATCGTTAACCATTATCTGTGCTTCCGTTTCAGCATCGGTAACATTATCCATACCTGTAAGGGCTGTAAGTCCGGCATAGTCGGTTTGGTCTGCATTGGTTGCCCCATTATTGATTGCTTCATTACGCATATATGTATTGCGTTCAAGTCCGTGTTTCGCCATCATGTAATCGGTCAATTCCTCACGCTCTGCCTCAGTCCGGGCGAGTTTGGCAACTTCATCAAGCATGGGCTTGAACAGGGTGTGTGCAAATGCATCGGCTTCGGCTTTGTTCACGCTCGACAGACGATTTTCGCCCAAGTATGCGTTTTCAAATCCGTCCACATCCTCAATGTTTGTTCCTTGGCCAAGGATAGCCTGCATAGCTTCTTTAAGTCCGAGCATACTATCCTGCAATGCTTCCTGTGATTGGAACATTCCTGTCTTAACACGTCTTTCGTAGCGGTCTCGTGCCAACTCTCTTTCGTGCATTTCGGGGCTGCCGTCACGATAGAGCTCATCATTGCTATCTGCTGCAAAATTCGGGTTGCGGTTGGTATCCGAATAGTTACCAACCCCCAACTCGTATTGTTTTGCCACATCAGCAGCTTCACCCAAGATGCTCCTGTATCTGCCCGGCTCGGCAAGGTTCTCATAGCTTCTCCACAATATGTAGCGCAGTTCGTTGTCTGTCAGAGTAACCCCTCTGAAATCATCGAAGCCTATCTTATGGAGCATATTCAGGAAGAAATCCTTTATCTGCCGCCACCAGCTTGCATTGATGTTTTCAAATTCTGTTTGTTCGGCAAGCGAAGCAAGATATTCTTCGGTAGCCTTTCGGAAATTCCAACCGTTTTTTGCAGCCATATCTACAATGCGTTTGCGTATGTTCTCATCGGCATTGTTGAATACATTATCAAGGAATGTGTCAAAATGTTCTCCGAACAACTGGCGCAAACCATAGTGCGCCACAGCCTCATGTAGCAGCGTCTGCTCAACATCAAACGCACTTGTATGGTTGGGAATGACAATGGTTATCTTCCCTGTACTCTTCGAATAGAAGCCTTTTGCACGCTGTTTCTTTCCATCCAAGACGGAAGCATCAGTAACAATCTCCACATTGTCAAGATGCAGCTTCTCGGCAAGGATTTCCACACGTTCTGCCATTCTTTGGCGTTCGCGCTGTGCAAATTCCCTCCGTTGCTTTGCCGTTCTTCTTGACTGACCGAGCAGTTTTGCTACTGGGTCATTCTCATAACTGACTTCATCATCGGTGTAGGCACCACCACCTTCGCGTTTTAATTCATCATCTTCTTCCGAGGCGGAAATATTATTTGCCGTTTCCACGCTTGCATCCATTTCAGCGTATTTGGCTTCCTTTTCCTCCAACTCTTTCTTCATCAGTTCGGCATATTCCTCTAACTGTGCTTTCGCCTGTGCCAATTCTTCTTCATACTCGAATGGCTTGCCCTCTCTTGACAGGAGTTCTTTCAATTCGGCTTCATTATGTTTTTTGCTTCGCTCTCCGGCACTCAATCTCTCTGCAAAATCCTTTCCTGTAATCACATTGTCTGTAATATCCTCAACGGCATTGCGAAGCAGGTTTTGGCGTACCGGCACATCTTCAATGCCGAGTTCAAGACAAGAGTAGGTCATTCTACGCTCAACATCATTGAAAAGTGTTGCACCGTCACTCATGGTTTTCCTTGTCAGTTTTGTTGTGACCACAAATGAAAAATCGCCTATCTGTATAATCAGTTCCCGTTTCTGTTCTCCTGAAATCTCACCGTCTTTCATCTGCTTCATTTCGGCAAGGACACTCTTGTTGTGTTCCTTGAAAAAATCATCCATTGTATCAACAGAAGTAAAGCGATGTTTCCCGGTTACAATCTCCTTGAATTGTCCATCGGGGAATGACGAGCGTACAGCCTCCAAGCACCTGCCGTTGTCCTCAATGCGCTTTTCCGCATCCTTGATAAAGGCTTTCAGTCTTGGCTTGGCATTATGGATATAGGTTTGGTCTGTTTCCCATTGCTTTTTGCGGCTTGCATATTTACGCACGTTCTTTTCCGCATTGTTTTTCAGCATGGCATACTCACTGCCGGAGAGCTGCGCAACGGTATCGCCAAACACATCTTCTTCCTCTTCAAGCACACGGTTGGTCATGCTGTTGTTCATCATCTGCTTGCCGTTCATGATACTGTCGGCAATCGCTCCCTTTGTTTTCAATCGTTGGTAGGCGGTAACATCCAAACTGTCCTCAACTCCGAAACGCAAGATGCGTACAGGCTTGTTCATGTCCTTATGCAAATTTCCCTGTCGCAAAATGCGTCCGTTGCGCTGGGTATAGTCCATAGGACGGTTGGGTGCATCCAAATGTATCAGCGTGTGCAGTCGTTCCTGAATGTTCACGCCCGTACCGAGCGTAAAGGTAGAACCGAGAATCACGCGAACTTCACCACGATTTACCTTTTCAAAGATTTCAAGTTTCTTCTTGACGGTCATTCCCGACCTCATTACTACAATCTCATCAGCAGGAACACCCTCTGCAATCAGTTTATTTCTGATGTCATCATAAAGATTGAATCCGCTCTGCTTATTTTGATAATTGTCGGCAAAAATGGCAACCGTACCTTTGTAGTCGGCTGTTTCTTTCAGTGAGCGCAAAGTTTGGCGCACGGCTTCATTGGTCTTGCTGTTTTGGTCGTCCTCTGCATCTGACTGCACCAATCGGGCATCCACGGCAGCAGCTTTGGCAATACCATACATCGTGAGCGGAATATGACTGTTCTCTTTCTTCTCTTTGCCGCTCATCTGCTCATAATGTTCAAGTTCGCTCTTTACGAACTTCATGATACTACGCAATGCACGTGTCTGTGGCAGATAGAGGTCTTGTGCCTTTCCTCCCTCCATTTCAGGTATTTTGTCCTTTACGCCACCGGCTTCTTTGGTAAGGACAGTATCGGACACTCCAGACCATATACGCACCAGTTCGGGCAGGTTCACGTATCCGGCAAAGCGATTGTTCTCCTTGAACTTTCCGCTTGTGGTGAATTCCAACATTTGCTGAATGTTACCGAAGTTGCGTACAAAGTCATCAAAGTAATAGATACCGTATTCTTTCATTGTATCGGCAGGCATGAGATAGCGCATGAACGTCCAAATCTCTGCAGCGGTATTGCTGATAGGCGTACCTGTGGCAAAGATTACGTTTCGTCCGTTGTTCTTTTCTAAAACAGCCTGTGTTTTCAAGAATACGCCTTGTGATTTTTTGCTGTATGACGGGTCCACACCTTTCACTCCACGCTGCATGGCAGTGGCAAATCCAAGGTGCTTGTATTCGTGGGCTTCATCCACAAGCAGGGCATCAATGCCCATGTCGTCAAAGTTCTCCACATCGTCAGTACGGCGGTCAAGCATTTCCATTGCCTTGACTTCTGCATTCTGCAAGGCTACGGCACGTTTTTTCTCATCGTTGGCGGTGCGTTTCTTTGAAGCATTGTCTGCAAGTCCGGCAAGCTGTTCCTCCAACAATTCGATTTCACGTTCGGCTTGCCGGGTAATCATGTTCTTTCCGTCCGGGTCTTCCTCTTTCATCTGTTCAAGAATGAGCATCTTCTCCTCAATCTTGTCCTGCACGAAAGCCATTTCCCTTTCCTCGCTGTCGGGAATAAATTCAAAGGTTGATTGCGGAACGACAATCATGTCCCAGTCGTTGTAGCGTATCTTGGCATAGAAGTTCTTTCTACCATCTGCGCTACGGTCTGCCTCTTCGAGTGTCAGTATCTTGGCATTCGGGTACAGTTCCTTTGCACTTGCAACAAATTGACCTACCGTGGCATTCTGTATAACAATCATCGGTTTGCGGGCAGTACCTAAACGGCGCATTTCCATTGCTGTGGAAATAAGGGTAAAGGTTTTTCCTGTTCCTACCTCATGGGCAAGCAACAACGGTTGCTGTGTGCCTCTCACGATGGCTCTGCCTTGATGAGGACGCATCTTGAATTTATGTGAAGCACCTCCAAAATACTCCGGCACAAACTCGTCCGGTATGCTCATAGGCACAAAGTTGTTGAACATATCGTTATAGATACGTTCCATACGTTCCGACATTTCCGGGTCGCTCTGCATCTTCTGCCTTGCCCAGTCCTTGAAGTCCTGACGGATTTCATCAATCTTGGCAGCACAAGCTTGTGTAGCCTCCTTGTCGGTTATTGTTTCTGTTGTGCCGTCATAATGTTTCTTGGTGGTGGAAACTGTAATGCTTCTGTTCTGAATGGCAGCTTCTATGAGAGTGTGCCCCATAATGGTTCTGCCGAGCATTTCACTGGTCACGCCCATGGCACGGTTCTTTTCGTAGTTGGTAAAGTATGGTTCTTTCATAAACCAAGTACCGCCTACTGCTGTAAACCGGACATTTACCTCCGTTCGTTCCTTTACGAAATCTTCATACAATTTCGGGTCAATCCAAGAACTGCCGAGGGTAAAGTCTATCAGATGTGCGGGGATTTCCATTGGCATGACTTCCTGCAATGCCTTGATGTTGCGGTCAAATTCCCCATTCTCGTTGTTTTCCTCTGCCTGACGCAGTTTTTCACGGATATTTCCACTCAAATACTGATACGATGCTTCCATCTGTCGGCTTACTGGGTCCTCGAAACCGTAGCCGCTCTCGATGATTTCTTTCTTCACATCTTCGATGCCTGTGCCAAGTTGTTCGGCGATATATGGTATGTCCACACGACCGAATTTGAAGATACTTGCAATGATACCGTCCTTGACATTGGCCGGGGTGGGTTCTTTATCTTTTTCAACGACACGTTTGCTGAATACATCGGTCTTTTCAAATTTCTGTATCCGGTTTCCTTTTTCATCTGCCGTTTCCTCAAACTTTTCAAGAGCGAATACATTGGCATAGTCCACATCATTGCGGAGAAACGCAATGGCGGTGTTCTTGTTGAAGTGTCCGTATGTGCTGACAAAATCATCGTATGCCTTGTTGAGTTTGTCAAGCAAGGGTTTCAGCCCCTCATCGCTTTCATTCTCGGTCTGATAGGAAAGGACTTCTGCAAGGGCTTTCTTGATAGCGGTGTACGCCTCGAAACATTCCACTTTCGTATGCCCCTTTACCTTATTAGCATTTACTTCGAGGGGTTGTGCGCTTGCTGTCGAGTTGATGTACAGCTTTCCGTCTTTAACAAACACTTCGCCAATCTTCTTGCCTGGCATTACATCAGTGATAACTTCTGTGTTACGCTCACCAAATTCCTCCGCACGGAACGAACGGACAAATTCAGCCAACATTTCTTCCTGCTTCTTATCCTGTTTAGGGTATAAGCCTTTGCTTGTCGGGCGGAAAGTGTCACCTTTCTCAAATGCAAAATGCATTTCACCTGCCATGTTTTCAGGGTGTTCAATGAAATAGCGGTTGTAGTCCATCGAAAGCTGTTTGATGACCGGCGTTTCCTTGCCTTTGACCTTGCGTGTTTCCCCGGTGTCATATTCTGCCATGCGCTCTCCGCTCACATCGCTTACATCAATGGCGTGGACTGACTTCTGCCCGTTCACACGCTTGCGGATAACAACGATGTCGGAGGTTACCCCGGCGCCTCCGAAAGTCTTGTTGTGCATACGGAAAGCACCCACGAAATCTGCACCTCCCTCGTTCACAATCCAATCACGGAGCTTCTTGCTGTTGTCAAGCGTGCCGTTGGATGTGATGAAGATACCCAAACCGCCCTCACGCAGTTTGCGCACATTCTTTGCTATACAGAAATCATGTATGTTGTGGAATTTCTTCGACAGGTCTTTATCGCCGGTGGTATCGTTCACACGGAGTCCTGTAACGAACGGAACATTGGTAATAGCCAAATCCACGCTGCCATTCGGTATGCGTGTCTGCTCGAAGCCCTGTATTTCCACTTTGGCATCAGGATAGAGGAGCGAGAGGATGCCTCCCGAAGTTCCGTCAATCTCTATGGCATGGATGTCACTACGCTCACTGATGTTTGTAGGCATCTGTCCCAAGATATTGCCGATACCGGCAGAACCTTCAAGAATGTTTCCACCATTGAAGCCCATTTGTTCGGCAATGTCCCAAAGCGTATCCACAACGTATGCCGGAGTGTAATAGGCACTATTTGCACTCATTACGGCCTCTTGATATGCCTTTTCACCAAGCAACTCACGGAGCTTCTTTGCAATGGGATTAGGAGCATACGATGTACCTTCGTTGAAAGCCTTGCCCAAGCCACCCCAGCCACTGAACTTGCGAAGAGTCTGCATCTGTTTTTCTGTAGCCCGTTCGCCGCTTTCAAGCAACTGTTTTGCCAGTTCGATAGCCTTGATATTGGCTTCGATACGGGCATCTACTGATGTCGGAGCGTGGTCTTTACCACGTTCCGAATGGTTGTTATGGGTATTCTTCTTCTCAGTTATGGCATCTGAAAGTCGAGGTCGCACAATCCTATTGACTGCATCGCTTGTTCTTTCTCCTTCGTTGTCAGTTCCTCTACCTGCTTGTTGTTCGCTTTCGCTACCTGTTTCAGTGCCTCTTGATAATCCTTGTCCGTGTCGATTACCGTTGGCTGACAATCCTTCGGAGCGTTCTGCATCAGTTCTCTGTAATCCATGTTCGTTGTTTTTATTGTTATCAATCAGATCGTCAAACAAGCCCAGTTCATTTGACTGCTGTGAATTTACTGCTTTTTTCTCATTCTTCTTACGTGCAGGGCGACTTTTTTTGATGCGTTCCTGTGCAATCTCTGCCTCTTGCTCCACCTCGGTCTCTCTTGTTACGGTTTCGGCGGTAGCAAGCGCATCAATACTTTTCTTATCGAAATTCGCCACATCGAATTGTTGTACCTCATCGTATGGAGTCATGTCTGCATCCAGTCCGTTCTCTGCCACCTCCGGCAAATCTCTCGCACCATTGTAAAATGCTTTAAGGTAAGGGCGTATGGCATCGCCCAAGTCTGCAATCATGGCCGTTGCATACTCGGCAAACTTACGTGAACCTTTCTCCAAATGGTAAACAGCCATCTCTGTTCCAATGGCAAGAATCTCAGGGTCTATACCTATATTCATTTGACCGAGCAACTTCTTACGCATACGCTCACGAAGTTCTGCATAACGCTCATCAGTAACAAGACGGTTACCACTCGCTTCAGTCTTTTTCTGCGAATTGTCTTGTTGTTGCTCACTCCGCATATCGTTGATAAGAGTTCGGACTTCATTAGCAAACTTATCTGCACTATCTTTAGTCAGGAAAATAATATTTCCTTCATGATAAACGTCTCCACCACGCTTCTCTCCTAAATCCATCACAGCCTGTTTTTCCGCATCAATCATCTTCATCAAAGTACGAACAGAATATCTGTTATCCATTTCCTTGTCAACAACGAAATCTGTCCTTTTGTCACGAATTTCATCCTTTGCCTTGCGATCAAGTTCTCGGGTCTTAATTTTATTTTCGAGCGAAATGCCAACTGCATCCAAAACTTCTTGCATACCGTTCTGAGGATTGCGAAGAATGTCTAACATTTCCTCTGGGCTGTTGGTTGTCTGACGAAAACGTGCATCACCAATAGGTATGGGACCGCTCACATCATCACGACTTAATGTAGTTTCCCCTGTTTCTTTATCAACAAAAACAGAGTATTGCCATATAGGAGTATATTCCTGCTTTTCCTCCTGCTTCGTGGCTTTCTGTTGTTGAGGTTCTGAAAACTGCACATTGCCGTCATTTACTTCTGACAAATCAGACAAAGACAAAGGTGGTTGTGATTGTGCATCGGTTGCATATTCTGCCAAGCGTTCAGCATCTTCCTTGCTCCGCATCATGAAGCCTTGCTTTTCCTTGTCCCACCAGCCTTTCAGTTGTTTGGCAAACATTGTGGTGTGCTTCCGAACAGTATCTCTTAATTTATTATTGAACTTCACAAGGTGCATATCCAACACCTTACCCCTTTTGGTGGTATATTGTGCCTGAGTAATGGTGTATGCAGCATCAGTCGGTGTTGTCGTTTCTTCATTGGAATTGTTTTGTTCCAATTTCCGCTGTTCAGTAAAGAGGTCGTTTATTTCGGAAATAATGCGGGCTTCCTCAAATATATCACTCTGACCATGTGCGGCTTCTTGTTCCTTGTGCAGTTCTTCAATGCGTGATTTGATTTCAGAAAGTCTGTCGACTTGTGTACTTGAACTCTGTTCCTCAACACTTTTGACTGATTTGTATTCAGCAAACGCTTTAGTCTTACGGTGGCTACTATCTATCCACTTCTTGAAATCCTCCAAGTTTACGGCAGTTACCACTGTCTTGTGATTATTTGCCCAGTCGCTGTCATAATTCGCGAAGTAAGCTGCCTCGGCATCGTCAGTCTCATTGAAACCAAGCATTACCTTATGCTCATCAAAGCTGCCATCCTCATTATACTGGTCCACCACGAACACCCTGCGTCCGTTCCACCCGTCAATATCGTCAGAGAGGAACACGTCTATGTGGTCTCCATCCACGCCCTCCGTGCCACGAATATAGCCGTAGGTGTTCTGCATGATCGTTTCCCACTTGTTGCCCTCTGTGTCTATTCCACTACGAACGGATCCTTTCGGGTTCTCAATGGTGATATTGAATGTACCAACCTGCACATGACCTTTCTTATAATTGCCTGCTTCTTTCTGTTTCTCCGTAGGAGTAGTATCGGTTTCTTTCTCTGCCACTGCAACAGCATTGGCTAAAGACAAAGATGCATCAATATAATTAAGAACATCCAATAAATCTCCGAATGTTTGACCGTCATACTCATAAGCGCTACCTATATAATTACCTTTCGTATCAGGTGCATCAACTTTTATAACTTTATGAGTACCATCAACAATAATTGTCTGTTTATAAGTATCGCCATACTTTCCGCTTTCAATCCAATCATCTTCTTGAACTTCAATACGTCTTGCTATTTTTGCACTAAGTTGATTGTCAGTATCATCAGAAAACAGCATTTCTTCTTGTGATAAAGAAGATTCTATTTCGCTTTGTCCACCAATGCTTTCAGTTCTTCCTGTATCATCAGTTGTCCCATTTCTGTTCTCAACTCGTTCTCTTGGCGCAAGAGTTCCATTGCTTCCTTGCTGCCCTCGTTGGCTTGTTGCAGTATCGCCAACCAATACATTGCTTCGTTGTTGTCCATTGTAATCTAAATTAAATGTTTCTTTAATAGCCTGTACGAGCGTCCGAGGGGTATTGTCCGGTTGTTCGAACAGAGTTTCTTCCTGTGTACCTTGTATAAGGTCATAAATCTTGCCGAATGTATTTTGAATGAAGCTTTGGCTTTCACCTTTATACATTGCGGCCAAATGCAGGACAAAGTTACTGAAATTATCAGCAGGGAGATAACTTTCCCCAGTGACATCATCCATTTGATACTGGCGTTTCCAACTTTCTACGGCAGTACGTGCTTCCTTGAAGTTCTTTGCCTCTGCAAACATTTTATCTTGGGACAAAGCATAGTAAGCACGAACGGAATTCTGTATCTCATCTACCATTCGTTCACTGTTCGGACTATCATAATCACGAAAAGCAGTGGCAAGAATAGCTTTTTGTGCTTTTACCGGTAATACGTTGAACATTTCCTCCAACCGTGTACTACCGTCCTTGAATATGCTTTGATACATGATACCACGCAAATCATTCTTGGATTCGGGAGTCAAGTTACCCTTGCTGTCAAACGCACTCTTGTATTGTGTGGGAGTAATGAAACCTCTTTGGCTCATCCATTTCAAAACATTAGCACCATTGGAATCCACAAGTCCGGCAAATGACATTTCATCATCCGAAGTCCTAAGCAGCAAGTTGGCAAACGAACGCATTTCGGCTCCCATGCGCTGCAAGGCGTTTTTAGGTTTGATGCGTTCAACACCTCCACTTTCTGTGTCCTGTGCCACATACTGGCCAAGACGGATAGCCTCTGCATCGTCCACATCAACCATGTTCACAAGGACAGGATGCTCCATAGCCTCAATGTCTTCTGCTTGTAATCCAAATTCTTCCGCATGGTCTTTCAGATACTGCTTGTAAAGAGCCGCCTGTTCCGGATGGTTCTCCCACATGATACGAAGTGCGTCACTTCGGTTATTGCCCTGTATGGCTTCGCCCCGTGCGTTCACGGTAGGTGCGCCTGTATAGGCGGTAACAGAAGATGTGATTTCTTCGGGGCGTATGTTTCCGGCAATCTTTCGTGCAGACAATACACTTGCCTCGTCATTCCGTTCTTTTGGCTGCGCTTCGTCAATAAAGTGCAGAGGGTTGCGCACGCCTTGAATATGGCTCGGTTGCAACAAGTTTACATCAATCACGGCTACACGACCACCTACAATGGCATCATCACTGAATTTTACGGATACCTCCTTTCCCTGCAATGCCTGTACAGGCTCTTGTCTGTCTATCTTATGACCGTTCATGCGTCTGTAACCTCTTGCCCGTGCATCCTGCGGCTTGTCGTCCACCATGTCCGGCACTCCGTTCAGGGCTTCACGCTCGATGCGTTCCGCTTCCTCACGTTCGGCACGTAACTTTTCTTCTTCTGCCTTTCGCAATGCGGCTGCTTCATCGGCAATACGTCTGCGTTCATCATCCGCTTCCATTTTTCTGCGTTTGGCGGTACCGGCTATCTTCTGCCAAACGAGCAATTCCTGTTTGGCTGCATCAATCGCCGCTTTGCGTTCTTTCTCGGAAGCAATCTTTTCGGCAATGGAGTTGCCACCTTTCGATTTGGCTTTCTCCAACTTCTTCAAGGCTTCTTCCTTGTCGGCAACCATTCCATCGACTACGGTCTGTGCCATATCCTCATCACCCTCAGTCTGCTCCACAATGGCATCCCAAGCTGTGTCGCTGTCGGCCTGCTCATATAGTGGATTTCCCTGCTCATCCTTTGGTATTCTCTGCATGGCAGGAATATTTTGAGGGGCATTGTTATCATTTTCGGGAATATTTTCCGCACCATTGTTGCTCTCATTCTCGACAGGGCGTTCAAACGCTACTCCGTTATGCTCCAACAACATATTGTCAAGTTCATCACGGGTAAACAGGTTCACACGCTTGCCGTTGATAGGGGCTTCGGTAAATACCTCATACTTGCCGTCCGCATCAGCATCTGCTGTGATATTGCCACGGACGGTAACGCCGTTCTCATCGGTAAGCGAAACAATGTCATTGAGGGCGTATTGTGGTCTTTCAGCCTCTTGCATCTCCTGTTTCCGTTCGGCATTCTCAATGGTTCTCTGCTGCTCGAACTGCGCCACACGTGCCAAATTTGCCGCATCAGCCTGTTGCTGTATGGTTTCTTTTGCCAACGGGAAGATGTTCACGCCGTCCGAAACGTTAACTGTGCCGTCCCCATTATCCACAATACCGTCCTCGTTGGCTATAATCTGTACTTGCATCTGTGAACCATCCTGTCCGGTAATAGTATAGGCATCACCCGGATTGAATGTAACCTTACCGTCTATCTTATCAGCCGCTTCACGTGCGAACTGCTCCACAATGGCTTGTTCTGCCAATTCTTTTTGCTCGTTAGGGTCTTGCGATTCATCAAGAGACAATACTGCATCAGGTGATACTTGTTCAAGTGCGCCGGTTTCCGAATCGCGAATGATGATGCTGTTGTCCGAATCAGTTACGCTCACACCGCTACCATCGTCATATGGTACAAGCTTGCCACTGATTACATACACCTTCCGCTCATCCTGCTTCATCGTTGCCCCCTGTATCATGCCGGTATTACGGTTCACACGTGCATCTATCATTGAGTTGCTCTGCTCGATACGACCGTCTATATCATCACGTACACGTTGTATCATGCCGTTATACACCTGCTTGGCATTAATATAATCGATTACGGAAACCTTATCTTCATCATTCCATTGTTCGTTGCCATTCACAAACTCTAATGCGGCAATCGGATTTTCTTCAATCATTGCAAACATGCTCTCATCCACGAGGTCTGCAACCCTTGCACGCTGATACTCATACATGTTCTTTGCATCGTTCATCTCCTGCGAAGAAATGATATTATACCCGTCGAGATAACTGTCATTTGCTTGTTGTACACTTTCGTTTCGGTTGCCGCCACGTGATTGAGCCATAGAAGCAAGGTTAAATCCTCGCAAATTCAACGAGCGTTCCATATAATCCAGAACGGCAGCTTTCTCATTGATGGTAAAATCTTTATCACCGGCAATAAGTTCCGCAACTTCACCGATATTCTCATTGGTAGTAAGGTCAAGCGTCTCCTTTAATGGCTCCCATACCTCTTTGCCGAGTAATTCATTCACTTTTGCGTCCGCTTTATTTACACCATGCTTCATGGAAGTATAATTTGCAGCAGACAAAGTATGTTTTCCTGCGCCCATCAATCCCATAGAGAGTGCCATGCCTCCCCAAATGTCACCATGAAATTGGCCACTGGCAAACAAATTGGTACGTGTACCGTCCGGATTCTGTTGATAGGCATCATCAAGATTGAGCATGGTGCGCCACAGTTGTCCATAGTATTCTTCCGAAACCTCACCGACATAATCACTCATACCCATTTTGTTGAACATCTGATGAGTTTGTCCCATGATACCGTTCAACGCACTTGCGTCAGCCTTTGAAAGCACTGTACCGATACGTTTTGCACCTACAACTTTGGCGAGTTTGCTCATATTCCCAAGAGTAAAGACCGGATCAAGATGTGCACCGAACATTTCCGAATAATTCTCAATGATGGCATTGGCTTCACTTTGCCAAATGGCATCCCCCCAAGTCTTGTCGTTGGAAAAATCATAGTTGCCGTTCTCATCAACAACCACATCACCCAGTTTACGGTCAATAATGTCAGCAGTAGTTTTCCCTGCCTGTACTGTATTGGCCATAAGTGGAGCGCGTACAAGCAAATCATCTGCAGTTGTACCGAGTGCTTTGATGGTCCAGTCGGTTGCATACCGTCCCAAACCTTTGGCTCCATTTTCTTTGATATAGGACTTGAAACCCTGCTGAGCCATTTTTTCAGCCGTTTCTTTGCTTATAACCTTTGTTGCAAGTCTGGTACTTCCTTTGGAGAAAGAGGACAATCCGTTAAATCCTCCACCTGTCAATACGAAATCCAGCATGAAGGACGGCATATAGCCTGTCATTACACCTGCTCTGTTCCAAAAATCTGCATTTCCGCTGTATCTTTCCTCTGCTTGTTGCTTCTCATGGATTGCGCCCATCATTGCATCATGCGCTTCACGTTCACCCTCTGTGGCATTTTCTTTTTTCAGTTCATCGGCATTCATCATCGTAAATGCGTCACGCATATCACCCATACCGAAATCCCACGTGCGCACATCACCCATAGTGCGACCGAAACCACGCCAAAAACCTACATCTACACCGTTTTCACGGTCTTTCTGTTCTTCAAGGTTCTTAATCAGTTCCTCTGTTTCACGAATGGCTACGGATAACGCACGGTTTTCCTTGTCAGATTGTTGGCGGGGCGTATAAGTGGCAGCTCCCAGTATGGCAGCGAGAGGGGCTTTGTTGTTTTCTGTCTCTTCTGCCCATTCCTTGTGTACTTCTGATGCTCTTTCCTCTTGCTTGGCTTTCAACTCCTGCAACCGGAGGTTTGCCTTGCGCAACTGTCCGCCTATGGACATATCGGCAGCTTGGCGGTACTGAAAGCTTTCCATGTCAGCCAATGACTTGCTGTAATAACGATTTCCGGCAGGAGTGAGGAACGTTTTCTCCAACTTCCCACTTTCAGGATTGAATATCATCTTTCCCTCTTTGGTCTGCAAGCCGGGATTTATCCCATATTCCTGCATATTGTCTATGCGTTCGTTGAATGTTTGTGTATGGGATTTCACATCGTTCATAATACGGTCGGTTTCGGTCAACATCGCTACTTTCTCCTTTTCTGTAGGTTGCCATGTCTGTTCATTAGCAGGTGAAATGGGTTCTTCAACCGTTCCGGAAGCACTGTTTCCCGATTGTTGCGATGAGGTTCGTTCCTTTCCAAACCCTATATTGCTTTCAAATTCTTCAAACGGCTCCATATCATAACCATCTTTTACAAGAGCGTCGTAAGCCGCTTTACGTTTGGTTGAATCTAACAGGTTCTTGCGAAAATCTTCTTCGCTCTCCATGTCGTAACCATCAGAAACAAACGTATCATACAGTTTTTTTATCTTATCCTTTTCTTCAGGCATAGTATTTTATTTATGATGTTGGACTTTTCTTTTTATTATCGGCCGTTGGACTTTTTTTCTGTGGCTTAGAAGAATGTCCTTTACCGGGCTTTGTCGTTTCAGATGTCTTGACGGTTTTCCCTCTTCCACTTTTGACCTCGGTGGTCGAAGCCTGAGTTTCTTCGTTCCATGTTCCATTGTCTATGGCGTTCTGACGCATGGCTTCATACGAGTGTGCAAAATGCTTGTTACCATCGCTGTCATACCACGGATATTCTCCGGCCTTTCCACTGCCACCACCTCGGTTGTAATATTCTGCTCTGGCATTGGATGCGGAAGCGGAAGCCTTTGAAGCACCAGCTTTAGCCTTTTCGGTTTCAAGCCTTGCCTTTTCAAGTTCTTCTGCATATTTTGCTTCAATTCCTTTGCGTTTGGCTTCAGCTTCGGATGCGGATATTTTATTGCCTTGCAGTTGGAGATTCAATTCAAACATCTGCCTGTCGCGTTCCTCTTTGGCATCGTTCCGTATGCGGTTATAATCGTCAAGACCAAGCTGCCTTTGCCACTTACGTTCACGGTCATCCCTTTCTTCATCAGCGATTCTTGCCCTCATCAGCCCCTCATAATATTCTTTCTCCTTGCCTTCACGTTCTTTCATCAGCTTGTCATATCTCACTTTGGTACGTTCTGACATGGTATTCTTACCGGTATACATATTTGGAGCGTACTGCGTGGTGAAGAACAAGTTCGAGAGTGCCGATATACCATCACCAATGGCTGCGAATATCTGTTCACGTTTCTGCTTCTTCTTTTCTTTAGCAAGTTCCTCGTCCGTTGGCGGTTTATAGGGATTGAGTTTTTTGTACAATTCAGCGTATGAGAGACTGCCACCGTTCACATCGGCTTGTTTGGCCGGAGGTGCAGCGACCGTTTCAGATTGGGAGCCGGTAACGGCAGGAGCCGCAGCTGCTTGTTGTTCCGTCCATTTCTGTGTACCCTTTGCCGGGGATGATACGGAAGGAGCGTCTTGCTGCTGTTCGTGCCATTCCTTAGAGCCTTTGGGCGGAGGCGTACCACCTCCGTTTCCTAAAATATCATCCATTGTTGCCATATTGAAATAGTTTAGAAAGGCATTTGACTTACCGCGTTAGTTACTCCTTGTACAGCTCCCGATATGGCATTGGCCTTGCCTTGCTCAATGGCGTTAAGCTGTTCCACTAAAGCATTGTCGTTTTGCATATAAGTGGCTTCGATATTGTCCTTACGTGCTTCTGCATCAGCGGCAATCTGTGATGTTGCATCGGCAAGAGCCTTGTTGTTCGCTTCTTTGGCCGCTGCCACACTTTCATCAGTACCGCCCATGACGGCTGCACTACCGGCAGCGGCTTTGTTACGTTGTTTTATACTCTCTTCAGTTTGCGTAAGGATGCGTTGTGCATCAGCCCGCTGAGTGGCATCCTCGTTGTACCGCCTGTCGTACCAGTCCTGATTCTTTTGCCGTTGAGCCTCAACATTACGTTTTGCTTTCTTCATGGCCTTGGATGCCTTGATCCCACCGAAAATGCTGCCTGCAGCACCTATGGCACTTCCTATTAAACCCATAAGACTTTATTTGATTATTAAAAGTTATACCTTGCGTGCGAAAGTAAGCCGTTATCTTCGCATCATCATTTTATCTTTTTACATACAAATCATTATGGCAATAGGAAAAAAGACCGGAGGGCGGCAAAAAGGTACGCCCAACAAAATAACGGCACTGGCAAAAGGGATGATTGAGAAATGGCTTGAAGCGCACAACACTATACCCGAAGGAGATGTGACGCCACTAATAATGCAGGACTTCATGGAACTTGACCCCAAAGACAGGGTGAAAGTGTCGACAGAGTTCATTAAAATCATCATGCCTAAGAATATCAGCATAGACGATGGCGAGGTCAAACTCACCATTGAGGACAAGCTTGTCAAACTTGCCGGAGAAGAAGACGAGGAAGAATAATCTATTACCCTCTACTTTAGATTGTCTTCATGCCAAGGGAACCCCAACCCGAAAAGGGGATGATTTTACTGATTTGCTTTGAAGCGATGTTCGAGAGAATGTCGCTTTTTTCATGTCCGGACCGTAAAATTTCTTCGGAAGAAAAGGGTATTTCTTCGGAAGAAATAGCAATAAATGTACAATTATACCCCATTTCTTCGGATTTCTTCGGAAGATATTGCCTTAATTGTACAGGAAAGGGGTATTTCTTCGGAAAAAACACGCATAAATGTACATTCTTGTACAGATTGAATTTTTTATGCGAAAATCAGCTCAAAAGCACCTCAAAAATCTTCTGAAATGGCTGAAATGAGCTATTTTTTGACATAATTTCAGAAGATATTACATTTATTTCTTCAGAAGAAATAACCATAAATGTACAGAAAAGGGGTATTTCTTCGGAGGAAACAGCCATAAATGTACATTTCTTCGGAAGAAAAGGGTATTTCTTCGGAAGAAATAGCAATAAATGTACAATTATACCCCATTTCTTCGGAAGATATACCATAAAATAAATATATATATCTACTACTACATCTACCGTGCGTGCGCACGTGAAGAAATTTTCGATTTTAGGGCAAGAATAAAAATTGAATAAAAAAGAAAGCCTACAAAGAAAAATACCTTGCAGGCTTATATCATTTCGTGAAGTCACAAAAAAAATCAGAATCCTTTCCCTTTCTGCCGTTGGTACACCACCGTCTGGTCTTTGTCGAGGTTGACGATTTTGAACATCACCATTGAACGGTTCGGAATATCATCCGGCAGCATAGTTACGAGCCGGGCAATCACCTCGTCCACATTGTTGAAGCCTACATCGGTCAGTTCCGCCACCTTTTGCCCGTTGTGGTATGCAGCCGCATTCACCATATAGCGGTATGACAAGCGGAAATGCACATCCTCCTGTTTCTGCTCACGTACAGAAGCCTTACCGGAGAAGAAAATGAAATCAATTACTTTCTCGTTCAGTTCCCAAGCAGGGGAGAAGTCAATCTTGATATACCCTCGTGTTACGTTGTGTCCATTGCTATGGTTCATGCCAAACGCCACTTCCGAGATAGAGGCACGTACATCATTCTGAGCTACTGTTCCCCATGTATGCCGGAACGTGTAAGCCGAATACCACTCTTCCTTTGGCATTCCCATAGCCTTGCATAATTGCCTTATCCCACTGTTGACATTGGCGCAAAAACTGTCCGATGTAGTCATGCGCTGATAGAAATTGAACAAACGCTCATCATCTTTTGCCGTGTTCATGTACTTTTCAAATAGCGGCTGGATGATTGCTGGCACCCGCATTTCCATATACGCACCATCCGCACGGAACTTCTTCGTTTTGGCCCGTTGGTAATGGATAATTCCGTTCCGGTAATCCTGCTTTCTTAGATTGTACAGGTCAATCGTGTTGATTCCTGCAAGGCAAAGCACCATCATAGCAACATCACGCCCGAACTCCGTCTGTGGATATTTCATCTTACTTTCCGGCAGAGGGAATGAAAAGAACTCCCGACATGCTTCGGGGGTAATGGCAAGCTTCTCCGCACGATCAGCCGTTGGTATTTCCACTTTCACCCATGGGTTGACTTTGATACGGATTATACCGTTATCGTAATCGTTGTACTCCAACATGGCGGCTTTAAATACCTGACGCATACAGATTGGATACATTTCCTTTGCCCTATGTGTCTGTTCAAGCGACTTTATCCATTTGTTCACCTGCGTAGAGGTCAACTGAGCGAACATCACTTGGTTGGTTCCGATGAACCGTTCCAGATGTTGTAGGGCAAGCTTGTAGTTCTTGGCATTCCTTTCCTGCCCACGGTCAATCATTCTGTCGATATGCACTCTCGCATAATCCGAAAAACAAATATCGTCATTGCCGTTCGTAAGAAAATCCACCACTTCCTTGACCGTCCAATGTTCAATGTCTTTTTTGTTGAGCCGCTCGTTATATTCCACTATCCGCCCGGCACAATACTGAAGCACGTAGGGGTCTTCGATTTCTTTCGCTCTGGAAAGTTCTTTCTTCGTGACCATCTTGTCGGTCTTCATGAATTGTGTCCCCCTATGGTGGGTAACTCTGATATAAACCGGATAAAATCCGTCCTTGCGTTCTTTTTGAACACACGCTTTAAATGTTGCCATATCGTTCTATGTCTTTATTATATTATTATTTAAATTTATTCCAAACAGCTTCCAATGTCTTAACTTTCTGTCATATCATCAATTACGGCTCTAAACACGCTCTAAACACCCAACGAAAAGCACAACAACATTCTCTAAACATTTGCGTTTATTACGCTCATTTTCCGTGCGGAATGAACGTACCTTTTAAAAATACAATAGGCGGTAAGCCTTTGTAAATGAAAAGCATACCGCCTATTTTATTGAGTATCAGCTATATCGTGCTATTCCTCGATTGCAGCCTGCGCCGCTGCTAATCTTGCGATAGGTACCCGGAACGGAGAGCAACTAACGTAATTCAAACCTACTCTATGGCAGAACTTCACTGAAGACGGTTCACCACCATGTTCGCCACAGATACCGCATTTCAAATCCGGACGGATAGCACGGCCCTTTTCTGTAGCCATACGTACCAACTGACCTACACCATTCTGATCGAGCACCTGGAACGGGTCTACTTTCAGAATCTTCTTTTCCAGATAAACCGGAAGGAAGGAAGCGATATCGTCACGAGAATATCCGAAGGTCATCTGAGTCAAGTCATTCGTTCCGAATGAGAAGAATTCAGCAGATGAAGCAATACGGTCAGCAGTCAGAGCTGCACGAGGAATTTCAATCATAGTACCTACTTTGAAATCAATGCTGTCGCCCACTTCTTCAAACAACTTGGCAGCCTCTTCACGAATCACCTTCTCTTGTTCCTTGAATTCATATAAAATACCGGTCAACGGAACCATGATTTCAGGATGTGTCTCTACTCCTTCTTTCTTCAGTTCAAGAGCAGCACCCAAGATAGCACGTGTCTGCATCTGAGTTATTTCAGGATATGTATTTCCCAAACGGCAACCGCGGTGACCCAACATCGGATTGTGTTCACACAGCGATTCTACACGTTGCTGGATATATTGCAGGCTTACACCCATCGTATCAGCCATTTCCTGCTGTCCCTTCGTATCATGAGGAACAAACTCATGCAAAGGAGGATCGAGCAGACGAACAGTCACCGGACAACCGACCATTGCTTTAAAGATACCCTTAAAGTCGGCTTGCTGATACGGAAGAATCTTAGCGAGTGCTTTACGACGTCCTTCTGCATTTTCTGCCAGAATCATTTCACGCATCGCCTTGATCTTTTCACCTTCGAAGAACATATGTTCCGTACGGCAAAGACCGATACCTACTGCACCAAAGTTGCGTGCTACTTCTGCATCGTGAGGAGTATCCGCATTGGTACGTACTTGCAGACGGGTATATTTATCCGAGAGTTTCATCAAATCGGCAAAGTCTCCGGAAAGTTCGGCAGCCTGAGTTTCTACCTTACCATTATATACTTCGCCTGTACTACCGTTCAAAGAAATATAATCGCCTTCTTTCAAAACAATGCCGTCAATTTCTACTGTACGAGTCTTATAGTCGATATTCAATGCTCCTGCACCGGATACACAACATTTACCCATACCACGAGCTACCACAGCAGCATGAGAAGTCATACCACCACGAGCTGTCAGGATACCTTCGGCAACTGCCATACCGGCCAAGTCTTCCGGAGAAGTCTCGATACGTACCATTACCACTTTCTTTCCGGCAGCATGCCATTCGGCGGCATCATCAGCGAAGAATACAATCTGACCGGTTGCAGCACCCGGAGAAGCCGGAAGACCGCGAGTCAGCACTTTCGCCTGTTTCAAAGCAGATTTATCGAATACCGGGTGAAGAAGTTCATCCAGTTTGTTAGGTTCTACACGCATCAAAGCAGTCTTTTCATCAATCATGCCCTGACGGAGCAAGTCCATTGCGATTTTCACCATAGCCGCACCGGTACGTTTACCGTTACGAGTCTGCAGGAACCATAACTTACCTTCCTGCACGGTGAATTCCATGTCTTGCATATCTTTATAGTGGTTCTCCAATTTAGTCTGCAATGCATCCAGTTCCTTATAGATTTCCGGCATAGCTTCTTCCATTGAAGGGAATTTTGCAGCACGAATGTCTTCAGTCACACCTGCCAGTACAGCCCAGCGCTGAGAACCAACCTTCGTAATCTGTTGTGGAGTACGGATACCGGCTACCACATCTTCACCTTGTGCGTTGATCAGGTATTCACCGTTGAAAAGGTCTTCACCTGTACCGGCATCACGAGAGAAGCAAACTCCTGTTGCAGAAGTGTCACCCATATTACCGAATACCATAGCCTGTACGTTTACAGCTGTTCCCCATTCATCAGGTATACCTTCCATCTTACGATAAAGGATAGCACGTTCGTTCATCCATGAATCAAATACGGCACAGATAGCTCCCCAAAGTTGTTCGTAAGCACAAGTCGGGAAATCTTTTCCGGTCTGTTCTTTCACAGCGGCCTTGAACTTCTTCACAAGCTCTTGCAGGTCTGCTACTTCCAGTTCGTTATCAAGCTTTACTCCTTTTGATTCTTTTACTTCTTCAATGATTGCTTCGAACGGATCGATATCTTCCTTGTTCGTCGGCTTCATGCCCAGAACAACGTCACCGTACATCTGTACAAAACGACGATAAGAGTCCCATGCAAAACGGGCATTACCAGTCTTGCGGATGATACCTTCCACCACCTCGTCATTCAGACCCAGATTCAGAATAGTATCCATCATACCCGGCATAGACGCACGGGCACCTGAACGTACAGAAACCAACAATGGATTTTCGATATCACCGAATTTAGATTTCATCAATTCTTCTACACGGGCAATGGCCTTTACTACTTCATCTTTCAGCAACTCAACCACTTTATCACGTCCCAACGTATTATACTCCGTGCAAACTTCTGTAGTTATTGTAAATCCGGGAGGAACGGGAATTCCAATTAAATTCATCTCGGCAAGATTGGCACCTTTACCACCTAACAAATTCTTCATGTCGGCCTTTCCTTCTGCCTGACCATTTCCAAAGGTATAAACTCTTTTTTTATCCATAATATTGTGTTTAAAGTTACATTATGATTTTTTTCTGTTCGCAAATCTAAGTATATTTCGCAAACCAGAAAACTTTTTGAGAAAAAACTTTCTATTAAAATGCAATTTCGACATTACAATCTGGAATATTTTCATAGACACGAAAGTTTTCCAAAAAAAATACCTACTTTTGCATCATAATTATTAGATTGGTGTAAAAGTGGCAAGAAAGAGAAAAGAACTTCCCCTGCTGGAGAAGGTAACAATAACGGATGTGGCTGCCGAAGGAAAAGCCATCGCAAAAGTAAACGACCTGGTGATTTTTGTTCCTTATGTAGTGCCAGGTGATGTTGTAGACCTGCAGATCAAGCGCAAAAAGAACAAATACGCCGAAGCCGAAGCTGTGAAATTCCACGAGCTGTCGCCCGTACGTGCCGTTCCTTTCTGCCAACACTACGGCGTATGCGGCGGTTGTAAATGGCAGGTACTCCCCTATTCGGAACAAATCAGGTATAAGCAGAAACAAGTAGAAGACAATCTGAGACGCATCGGAAAGATCGAACTTCCGGAAATTTCACCGATTCTGGGTTCTGCCAAAACAGAGTTCTACCGGAATAAACTGGAGTTCACTTTTTCGAACAAACGCTGGCTCACGAACGATGAAGTTCGGCAGGATGTGAAGTATGATCAGATGAATGCTGTAGGTTTTCATATTCCCGGAGCTTTCGACAAAGTGCTGGCTATTGAAAAATGCTGGTTACAGGACGACATCTCCAATCGTATTCGTAATGCTGTACGCGATTATGCTTACGAGCATGATTACTCCTTCATCAATCTGCGTACTCAGGAAGGTATGTTACGGAATATGATTATCCGCACTTCATCAACAGGAGAGCTGATGGTCATTGTCATCTGCAAGATTACAGAAGACCATGAAATGGAACTATTCAAGCAACTGCTGCAGTTCATTGCCGATTCATTCCCCGAAATCACTTCTCTCCTATACATTATTAATAATAAGTGCAACGATACGATCAATGATCTGGATGTACATGTATTCAAGGGAAAAGACCATATGTTTGAAGAAATGGAAGGACTGCGTTTCAAAGTCGGTCCGAAATCATTCTATCAGACCAATTCCGAACAGGCATACAATTTATATAAGATAGCCCGCGAATTTGCCGGACTGACCGGAAAGGAACTGGTATACGACTTATATACCGGAACGGGAACCATTGCCAATTTTGTATCCCGCCAGGCTCGTCAGGTGATTGGTATCGAGTATGTACCGGAAGCTATCGAAGACGCAAAGGTAAATGCCGAGATTAATGAGATTAAGAATGCCTTGTTCTATGCCGGAGATATGAAAGATATGCTGACTCAGGAATTTATCAATCAGCATGGACGTCCGGATGTGATTATCACCGACCCTCCACGTGCAGGTATGCATCAGGATGTGGTTGATGTTATTCTGTTTGCCGAACCGAAGCGGATTGTGTATGTAAGCTGCAACCCGGCTACGCAGGCACGCGACTTACAACTGCTTGACGGCAAATATAAAGTGAAAGCTGTGCAACCTGTAGATATGTTCCCGCATACGCATCATGTGGAAAATGTAGTGTTGCTGGAGCTTCGATAATACGTTAGTTGAATTGTTCGCAAAAGAAAAAAGAAATGGAAAAAAGACCGAGAAGAACTCCTGCAGAAAAAGCACGTGCCCAATATACGAACTATGCAGTCAAAGAGCCCATGGAACTAATGGAGTTTCTGGCTGCCAAAATGCCGGACGCAAGCCGCACGAAACTGAAGTCATTACTGAGCAAACGGGTGGTATTGGTAGATAACGTAATCACCACTCAGTTCAACTTCCCGCTGCAACCCGGAATGAAAGTACAAATCAGCAAGGAAAAAGGAAAGAAGGAATTTCATAACAGACTGCTGAAAATTGTATATGAGGACGCTTATATCATTGTAGTGGAAAAAATGCAAGGACTCTTATCTGTCAATACCGAGCGACAAAAAGAGCGCACCGCTTATACGATTCTGAATGAATATGTACAGCGCTCGGGCAGACAGCACCGTGTGTTTATCGTACATCGTCTGGACAGGGATACATCAGGATTAATGATGTTCGCAAAAGACGAAAAAACACAACGGACATTACGTGACAACTGGCATGAAATAGTGACTGACCGCCGTTATGTAGCTGTTGTTGAGGGAACAATGGAGAAGGATTATGACACTGTGGTTTCCTGGCTGACGGATAAAACTCTTTATGTAAGTTCCAGCGATTACGATGATGGTGGTTCAAAATCCATCACACACTACAAGACAATCAAACGTGCTAACGGTTATTCACTGTTAGAACTTGATCTGGAAACAGGACGTAAGAATCAGATTCGTGTACATATGCAGGATTTAGGACATCCTATTATAGGTGACGGAAGATATGGAGGCGAAGAATCGCTTAACCCGATCGGAAGACTGGCACTCCACGCCTTCAAACTTTGTTTCTATCATCCGGTGACGGGAGATTTAATGGAGTTTGAGACACCTTATCCGGGAGAGTTTAAGAAGTTGTTCCTAAAGAAATAAAATAATAAAATTCCCCTTATTTGCTGGCAACTCTGTACATAATTAGCCTTCAATAAGGGGAACTTTTATAAAAAAATCGATATTTTTTCCAATTCCACAATTCTTTTTTAGATCTTCACTAATTACTCATTTCTAAAGTAACGGTTCCTTGATCTATATTATTTGAATACAAACGCCCTGTAAGATATCGGCCTTCAACATAAACATCTGCTAATATTAATAAAGGATAGCCATTACCATAATCCAAGAATAAATCTCCATCTTCAATCCACCAGCGGACATCTAAAACAGCCGCTACTCTATCCCAATCATAATACCATTGTTCATCTACACCAAAACCATTACTCTTAAAGGTTATTCCACTTTCCACCGGACTATTATCTACCCAAAATCCTAAATCACCAACCCATGTACGCCCTACTATGTGATCAAATATAGTTTCATCATCTTCGCACGAAGTAAAGCCGACCAATAAAGTCAGCAACATGAGAACACCTACGTATTTTTTCAAATTCTTCATAATTTTCTAGTTTATTGCGTTTATTATTGCAAAATTAGCGTTTTTATTTTACTATATGCCTTAAGATGCAAGTTTTTTGTACCTTTGTCCCACTAATAGTAAAATTTACACATGAAACTTCTTTGGCTTGATTTAAATAGCTCCTATGCGCACTCATCGCTGGCATTGCCTGCATTACATGCTCAAATAGCAGATGACACTACCATTGAGTGGTGTACAGTATCGGCAACCATCAACGAAAATACCGGAATGGTAGTCAACCAAATCTATCACCATCAACCAGATATTATTGCTGCTACCAACTGGCTATTTAATCACGAGCAACTGTTGCATATCGTTTCACGTGCTAAAGCTTTGCTACCTCATTGCTGCATCGTACTCGGCGGTCCGGAGTTTTTAGGAAATAACGAAGCCTTCTTAAGAAAGAACAAATTTGTCAACGGAGTGTTTCGGGGAGAAGGAGAAGAAGTATTCCCAATTTGGTTAAAAGTATGGAATCACCCTGTAAATGAGTGGAATCAGATATCCGGATTATGTTATCTGGACGAATCAGACCAATATCAAGACAACGGTATTGCCCGTGTCATGAACTTCTCTCAGCTCGTCTCACCGGAGAAAAGTCGTTTTTTTAATTGGAGCAAGCCTTTCGTACAACTGGAAACTACCCGAGGATGCTTCAACACATGCGCTTTCTGCGTCAGCGGAGGTGAGAAACCGGTTCGCACCATTTCATTGGAGGCAATCCGCGAACGACTGAATGTTATCCATCAGCATGGCATCAAAAATGTGCGTGTACTCGACCGCACTTTCAACTATAATAATAAGCGAGCCAAAGAACTTCTTCACCTCTTCCGTGAATATACCCCGGACATCTGTTTCCATTTGGAAATTCATCCGGCACTTCTCTCCGAAGAATTAAAAGAAGAACTCGCTATTTTACCTAATGGTTTGCTACACCTCGAAGCAGGTATTCAAAGCCTTCGTGAACCCGTATTAGAGAAAAGCCGACGTATCGGAAAATTATCTGATGCCCTTCAAGGTCTGAAATATCTTTGTTCCCTTAAGAACATGGAGACACATGCTGACTTGATAGCCGGTCTTCCTCTCTATCACCTATCCGAAATATTTGAAGACGTTCGTACACTTGCCGAATATGGTGCAGGGGAGATACAACTGGAATCATTAAAATTACTTCCCGGCACAGAAATGCGAAGAAGGGCGGAAGAGTTAGGCATTCAATACTCTCCTCTCCCTCCCTACGAAGTTTTGCAGACTAAAGAAATTTCCGTAGAAGAATTGCAAACCGCCCACTATCTGTCCCGTCTTTTAGACGGATTCTATAATACACCTACATGGCGAAGTCTGACTCGTACCCTCATTTTGGATAATCCGCATTTCCTGCATGAGTTACTTGACCATCTAATACAGACAGATGTCATCGACACTCCTTTGAGTCTAGAAAAAAGGGGACTTATCCTCTATAATTTCTGCAAGAATCATTATCCCGATTACGTGACACAAGTCAGTATTGCATGGATAGAAGCCGGTATGTCGTTAAAAAAAATCCCCGCTGAAAAAGTAAAGACAAAACGCCAAGTTCCTCCCGATAATTGGGAAATTATATATGGTTCATATCGTGAGAACCTCCGGTTATGTTTTCTTCCTATTGACGAAGAAGGACATGGCTATTGGTTCGGATTTGAATCGGAGATTCAGAAGATAGAACCGGTATTTAAAGCAAAAAGATTATCTTAAATACAAACATCACAGAATGATAACAAGAACTATGAGTCCTGCAATGCTCAGAAAAGAAATGGTTGTAACTATGCCATCTATATTTTCCACCTCATTTTTTCTCTCAATATCATTCAAGATTTATGAAAGATGAACCAATCAAGAAACTAGAACTTATCACTCAATACATAAAAAAACAGCTATATAGGTTTTGTTTCCATAGGTGCGACTGGACACGATAAATGTGCTTAATACACCTATACAAAAAAAGAAAAGTATTCTCATATTATGTAAAATAGCTATTATTTATTCATTACATAAAGCAGCATTTTCACTTTTTCACCGTCCATAGAATAAACTATACTAGCACACTATATGGACGCTTATAAATATCAGTTAGGTACTCTTTGTCTATTATTACTCCCCTTATCCGTAGCAGGAGAAGAGTGGAGCAAACAAGATTCATTGAGGCTACAGCAAACATTAAATTCTGAGCAAGAAATCAGAATCAATAAGGAATTCGTAAAGAAGACAGAACAAAACATGTTATATCATACAAAACCCTTTGTTGACTTTGATCCAACATTACCGACTCTTAAATCAACAATCATATCTCCGAAATTACCTTTTCATACTCATAACATCTTTCGACAGACCAATTCTACTTTCTTACCCACTTATTCACGGCTCAAAATAAACAAAAATATCACTCTGCATAGTAAAAGTAACTTTAGTGAAAGTTCAAACCACTTTCATATCCAAACTCAAATGGATTATAAGCTCTCTAAAAAATGGTTTCTTAGCATATATGGTAAACAAAATCTGGACACCCGAAGATATCGTGGACTTTCCTCTGAAGCAATACCAACCACACTAGGCAGCGACATTGTTTTAAAAGTAGGTAAAGGCTGGAAATTGAAAACCGGCGTACAATATCAATACAACACCATACAAAAAAGATGGGAATGGGTGCCTCAGATCTGTATTTCTTATGAATGGTAAAAAAGGAATCACATGATAAACGATTTCATTTTCCATTTATTCTCGTACCTTTGTAGTACGATTAAAAAACATCCTATAATAATGAAGAACTTTATCAAGGGATTCCGGTTTACTCCCTCCAATTACCCGGCTGAAGTAGAAGCGAAAATACAGAAATACAGAAAACAAGGTTACAAACTCCCACCGCGCAAAGTACTGCGTACTCCCGAACAACTGGAAGGAATCCGTGAGAGTGCCAAAATCAATACTGCCCTGTTGGATTATATTTCGGAGAATATCCGTGAAGGAATGTCGACTGAAGAAATCGATGTCATGGTATATGACTTCACCACAAAGCACGGTGCCATCCCTGCTCCTCTTAACTACGAAGGATTTCCTAAAAGCGTCTGTACCAGTATCAATGATGTGGTATGCCACGGTATTCCCAGCAAAACAGAAATACTGCAAAGCGGAGATATCATCAATGTAGATGTTTCTACCATTTACAAAGGATATTTCTCCGACGCATCCCGTATGTTTATGATCGGTGACGTAAGTCCCGAAATGCGCAAACTGGTTCAAGTGACTAAAGAGTGTATGGAAATAGGTATAGCCGCCGCACAGCCTTGGAAACAATTAGGAGATGTAGGCGCCGCTATTCAGGAACACGCAGAAAAGAACGGATTCAACGTGGTACGCGATCTTTGCGGGCATGGTGTAGGAATGCAGTTTCATGAAGCACCGGATGTGGAACATTTCGGACGCCGGGGAACAGGAATGATGATCGTTCCGGGCATGACCTTTACCATTGAACCGATGATAAATATGGGTACTTATGAAGTATTTGTTGATGAAGCTGACGGATGGACGGTATGCACAGATGACGGACTGCCCTCTGCCCAATGGGAGAATATGATTCTGATTACTGAAACCGGAAATGAAATTCTGACTTATTGATGGAACTGATTCTACTTATTGTTATTGCCGCATTAGCAGTAATCTCGATTGTACTATCACTGGCAAAAGGAAATAATCATGCGCAAGCGGAACAATTACAGGCAGCCTTGCGCCAGCAAATGCAAGAGAACCGCGAAGAACTAAACCGCAGTATCCGGGAACTTCGCATGGAAATGACCCAAACGCTGAATCAGAATATGCAACAATTGCAAGACGTACTGCATAAGAACATGATGACAAACGGGGAACTGCAACGCCAAAAGTTCGACACAATGGCACGCCAGCAAGAGGTCTTGATAAGATCGACTGAAAAGCGGCTGGATGATATGCGACTGATGGTGGAAGAAAAATTACAGAAGACATTGAATGAACGCATTGGACAGTCCTTTGAAATCGTCCGCTCACAACTGGAAAATGTACAGAAGGGACTGGGAGAAATGAAATCTCTCGCACAAGACGTCGGTGGACTGAAAAAAGTATTGAGTAACGTAAAAATGCGCGGTACATTCGGTGAAGTTCAGTTAGGAGCATTGCTGGAACAGATGATGAGTCCGGAACAATATGACGCCAATGTGAAAACCAAGAAAAGCGGAACTGAATTTGTGGAATTTGCCATTAAGTTACCGGGTAAGGATGATGCGAACAGCACTGTATACCTGCCTATCGATGCAAAATTCCCGAAAGATGTATATGAGCAATACTACGACGCTTTCGAGGCAGGAGATACTGCATTGATGGAATCATCCGGCAAGCAACTGGAAACAACCATCAAGAAAATGGCGAAAGATATTCACGATAAATATGTAGACCCGCCTTTCACCACAGACTTTGCCATCATGTTCCTGCCTTTTGAAAGCATCTATGCAGAGGTGATCCGAAGAACAAGCTTGGTAGAGACGCTACAAAAAGAATATAAAATTGTAGTAACGGGACCAACTACCCTTGGTGCTATATTGAACAGTCTTCAGATGGGATTCCGCACGCTGGCTATTCAAAAGCGTACCGGAGAAGTGTGGACAGTTTTGGGAGCAGTTAAAACTGAATTCAGCAAATTCGGAGGCCTACTCGAAAAGGTACAGAAGAACCTGCAAAGTGCCGGTGACCAACTGGAAGAAGTGATGGGAAAAAGAACCCGCGCTATTGAACGGAAACTACGCCAAGTAGAACAATTGCCCCATGAGGAAAGTCAGAGAATTCTGCCGATAGCGGATGACGGGGATGATGAATAAAACAAAAATTATAGACCTTTTAAGATGGTGTCGCTATCCGGTTGGGATAGTGTCACTATGCTGGCTATATAGTGACACTATTTATAAACTAATTAGTTATCAGTTGAATAATTAATCTTCAATGCACTACATTCCCTCAGCACCTGCTTGGTATCCGTCACGTATCCCATCTTACACCCTTTCTCTATCTTGAGGCCAATAACCAAACTTTCCGGATCAGCTTGCTTTGCACGTGCAGCAGTGACTTTCTGTTTCAATTCCGTTAAAGTAAAATCTTTCATTACTTCCTTCCCTTCCGAAGTGTGAATTGTTACCACAATCCCACTGATTTTCTCCTCCATTGACAGCTCTTTCAATCCATAATTTCTCGCAGCACCTTCCGACAGTAGAACAGGAAACAATCGGTCCAACGCTTCTTCACTTTTATCTGTCAATGTAATAGACAAATCAGCACGAATTTGCTCAAATGCTCCTTTTACTTCTTTGAGTATAGTAGTGAGTGCAGCAATTTCACTTCCGCGATCAACCTGAAAAGAAATAACTTGGTATTCTTTCCTCTTACTTTCTTCCCAGGACTTCGTCAAATTCTTCACAATAGTAGACTTCAACTCATCCACTGAACATACATCATTATCGAACATCACCCTATTTTGTTTATTAACAAAAAGGGAGTGAACCTGTCTTGCTTTAATCTTAGAGGGTGGATACGCTCCATTAACCAGCTTGCTGTATCTCTCTCCCCCTTCTTTGAAAAAAAACATCAAAGATGAATAATCATCCGCTTCTTTCTGCTGAAGTTCAGACTGAATCTGTCGCGGAACTTCTTTCACTTCCGGCTGTGCAAACACATAAAGCGCTCCAGCCATCACAGGCACGGCAAGCAACAGCTTTAATCGTGCCCAACGATTGGTTCTTTCTTTTAACATCATAGTGATACGTTTTTTAAGTTTAGAGTGATTAAAGCCATTAGCCATAGAGTAGAGCCTTGTACCAACAGCTTTTTTCACCAGTAATAATTGATATTTAGTTGCATCGATGCCTGTATTAATTACGCCATTATCGGCTTCAAATTCATGTACTTCCTGCAACTCCCGTTTTAGTAGCCAAACGACAGGATTAAACCAATAAACAAGCAGGAATATCTGCATAAACAATAAGTCCAAAGTATGATGATTTCGTAAATGCATCGTTTCGTGGAGGAGTATTTCTTCGGACTGTTGAGAGTAGTCAGCTGCTGAAATAACAATATATTTACCCCAGCTAAATGAAGCAGTTGGCTGCTGAGGAATCACTAATACATAGTTTCCAAACTGTTTTTTCTCTGACGTACGAATCAACTGAATCAAACGACAAGTGGACAAAGACAACCAGATCAGTGTCACCAAAGCCCCCACTCCATATATAAAAGCTAAAGTCACAGGAATCCAATTCAAAGAGTTTATTTCCGGATTCTTTTCAGATATAAGAATAGGATCTTCCATCTGTTCCGGATTTAGAATGACAGACTCCGTACTTTGCAATATCTCGTGAATGGCATACAACGGACTATGCAAAAAAGTCTCCTCGGTAGTTGTCAGCTCTATAAGTGGAAGCAAAGTACATCCTAACAACCCAACCAACAAAGTGATGCGGTTGAAACGGAAAAAAGTACTCCGGCTCATCAGCAGCTTAAAGAAAATATAAAAGACCACTAAGCAACATCCGGATTTCAGCAGATAGAATAAAAAAGCTCCCATTGTGTTTTCAGATTAAAAGTTGTTTGTCCATAGAATAAAAATCGTATCTGTCCGATAGACCAGAGAGAGATTACTTCTTCTTTTTACTTTGCTCTATATACTCTATCAGCGATTTTAGTTCATCAACAGACATCCCTTCTTCTTCAATAAAAGAAGACACTACATTGATATAGGAATTATTATAATACTGGGAAACCACTTCTTTAAGTGCCGAACTCTTATACTCCTTTTCCGAAACAAGAGCATAATATTGATAAGTATTTCCGTAGGCTTTATACCCCACAAAACCTTTCTCCTCCAGCCCTCGAACAAGGGTAGAAACTGTGTTATAATGCGGTTTTGGTTCATCATAGAATGATAGAAGTTCACGAACAAACATAGGTCCATGTTCCCAAAATATACGCATAATTTCTTCCTCTTTGACGGTCAATCGTTTCATCTGTTTCATAGTCTACATATTTATTGTTCTTCCAATGGCACAAATATAATACTATTTTTCAAACAAACAACTAACACTATTAGTTAATCTACTAAATAAAGCAGTTGTTTAACTAATATTATTAGTAGATATCATTTTCACCTTATATTATATATACAATAAAAAAGGCATATCGCCTGATGAATATCCGATATGCCTGCACGACTGATCTCTAGTTATTATTTCCGCTTTCGGACAGGTAATACTATCCTGAGTACAATGTATCCTAATAATCCGGAAAGAATAGTCCCCGATAGCACTCCGAACTTAGCCTGATTCAACAGAACAGGGTAGTTTGCACCAAAAGAAAGATTGGCAATGAAAAGCGACACCGTAAAACCGATCCCTCCCAACAGAGCTATACCGGAAAGATTCTTCCAAGTCATACCCGGCGGCATTGGAGTAAGTTTTATCTTTATAGCCAACCAGGTAAAGAAATAAATTCCCGCAAATTTACCAAACAGCAACCCTGCTGCCACTGCCATCCCTACACTTCCCACCAACTCACCGCCGCCACTAAAGACAACGCCTGCATTGACAAAGGCAAACAACGGAAGAATCAGATAATTGACAGCTCCATGCAAATTATCCTCCAAAGACTGCAGAGGACTGATAACACGGTCGGAAGCAGATTCGACCTCTTTCAGTTTGGCAATCTGCTCATTAGTCAATACGATACTTCCCGATTCCACCACCGGGAAACCTGCAATTGTATGACGAATATGCTCGATATATTTTCCGACATCTAGACGGGGTTTCGCCGGAATAACAAACGCCAGAATAACTCCCGAAATGGTACTATGAATACCGGATTGCAAAAATAAATACCATATAACGACACCGATCACTAAAAAGAAAATCTTATTGGTAGTCCCACGCTTCCCTATAAAATAAAGTAAAACGTAAAGCAATGCGGCTATCAGAATATACCCATACGACACATGCGAACTATAAAAAAGAGCAATTACAAGGATACCTCCGATATCATCAACTACCGCAAAAGCCGTCAGAAATATCTTCAGGCTCAACGGCACACGGCTTCCCAACAGACTTAATACCCCTAACGAAAAAGCAATATCCGTTGCCATTGGAATGGCCAATCCCTGACTTCCCGCACTGCCCGGAGGACAGATTGACATATAAACAATCACCGGAAACAGCATACCGCCACAGGCAGCAATAAAGGGAAGCGCCGCCTTGCGGAAGGAAGAAAGCTCACCAACCAACAACTCCCGTTTGATCTCCAATCCTACCAGCAAGAAAAAGATGGTCATCAACCCGTCATTGATGAACTCGATCATCCGCAGATTCTCTCCGCCATGCGAAAGCAGATTAAAATTACCGATCTGCAAATGAAGTTCATGCAAAAGGAACTCCTGATAAACCGGAGCAACCGGAGAATTGGCTATGATAGCAGCCGCTATTGCCGCTACAAACAAAAGGATACTCGCCGCAATATTCATTGACGAGAAATTTCGCATTGTACGCAAAATTGTCATAATGAAAGGTGTTTATAGTATTTGATCCGCAATATATGGATTTTTTTAATCATTATAGCTCCTTAAAGCCAAGTTTTTCACCCAAAGGACAAATATTCCTGTCAGAATAAGATTCAACACCAATGTAAGTACGGAAATGACCAGTGCCGGACCGCCGAGATTATAACCCAATGCAATAAATATAATTCCGGCACCTACCTCACCGCGGGTAAACATACCAATGGAAAGTGCCAGTCGCTCACTCAACTTCCGGTCACGATAGAAGAACATCGGACAAAGTTTGCCTATATTCGATAAGAAAGAGACTATGACAACATGGAACAAAATCATTCCCCAGGACATCATCTCCTGCGAACCTGTCACCGAATGCGTTCCTGTATGAGTTTCCGCAAAGTTAACTCCGATAAAATGAGGCATACTCATACCTACCAAGAACATAAACAGGAAGGAGATTCCAGTAGAGACTTTTCGTTCTACAGGAGTATCGTGCTCTTTATGCTTCATGATCATACCCAATACAAATGCCGGCAACAGAACTTCGATATGGATACTTCCTTCTTCTCCATACAGCTCTTTACTGCCGAGATAAAGTATCTGCGTAGCCAGAAATATGATAACGGAATAGAAGAGAATAGCTTTCCAATCCTGCCGCCAGTTATACTTATTCAGTTGTTTCCATCCAATGGACAACAGCATAAATACAATAACCACCACAATAATCAGCTGCCAACGCAAACCAATCATCATGATCTGAAGAGGGATCATCAAAAGAATGGTATCCAGATCATCAAAAATAGCCAGGACCTGAATCTTCTTATATATCCAGCTGGACTTTAACCCGATAGCCGCCAGCATCGTAAACAAGATGCCGGCCGACGTAGGTGCGGCAAAACGACTTAGTAACAGATTCTCTTTCCAAGCCTCCCAACTATTCCAGTAATCAGGCGGAAGAAGCACGAATACATAATAGATAGCAATCATGAACCAAGGCAGGGCAGCTGTAGCCATCGCTATAAAATAATCCTCGGCATAACTTTTCCAGCGGACTTTGTCGAGCACAAACTCCCGACCCACATTAATCATTATAAAACTAAGACATACATAAAGTAGTATATTCGACAGGACCTTAACAGTTCCATATCCTTCTCCCGCTATCATCGGGAGGAATTGTGAAATGACGAGCCCCAATATCAGGAAGCCCGAAAAAGACAGAACTTTTCTCATATTTATAGTTGTTTGTTTCAAAAAAGGTGATTGCCAAGGAAAGCTCTGCAGACAGAAGACAATCACCTGGTGTATTAAAAAACTAACCGCAAGCCGATTTGTTCAGAATAACTCTCTGAAAAATCGCTTGCGGTTCATTTTTTAATCCAGCTTCAGTACGGCGAGGAAGGCTTTTTGCGGCACTTCCACATTACCGATTTGTTTCATTCGTTTTTTACCTTTTTTCTGCTTTTCAAGCAGTTTACGTTTACGGCTTACGTCACCACCATAACACTTCGCAGTTACATCCTTGCGAACTGCCTTAATAGTTTCACGAGCTATAATCTTAGCCCCGATAGCTGCCTGAATAGCGATTTCAAACTGCTGGCGAGGGATTAATTCTTTCAGTTTCTCACACATCCGGCGTCCCATATCATACGCGTTATCGAAGTGAATCAGCGTAGAAAGCGCATCGACCGGTTCACCATTCAACATGATGTCCAGTTTCACCAACTTGGAAGGACGGAAACCATTGGGATGATAGTCGAACGACGCATATCCTTTCGAAATACTCTTCAACCGGTCATAGAAGTCGATCACGATTTCACCCAAAGGCATGTTATAATATATTTCCACACGATTACCGGAAATATACTCTTGTTTCAAGAGTTCTCCACGTTTCCCCAGACAGAGGGTCATAATCGGGCCGATATAATCGGTAGTCGTAATAATAGACGCTTTGATATAAGGTTCTTCAATATGGTCGATCAACGTCGGATCAGGCATACCACCGGGGTTATGCACTTCTTTCATATTGCCTTGTTTATCATATATATTATAAGATACGTTAGGCACGGTAGTAATCACATTCATGTCGAATTCACGATCCAGACGTTCCTGTACAATCTCCATGTGAAGCAATCCGAGGAAACCGCAACGGAAACCGAAGCCCAGTGCCAGTGAAGATTCCGGCTGGAAAGTCAGCGAAGCGTCATTCAACTGCAATTTTTCCAGAGAAGCACGCAGATCCTCAAAATCTTCCGCCTCAATCGGATAGACTCCGGCAAAAACCATTGGCTTCACTTCTTCAAAACCTGCAATCGCTTTATCACACGGACGGGCAACGTGAGTAATGGTATCTCCCACTTTCACCTCTTTCGAGGTCTTGATACCCGATATAATGTAACCTACATCGCCCGTACGAAGTTCGTTACGTGGAACCAGTTCCATTTTCAGTACACCTACTTCATCGGCATCATACTCTTTTCCGGTATTAAAGAACTTCACTTTATCTCCCTTGCGGATTACTCCATTTTCGATCTTAAAGTAAGCGATAATGCCACGGAAGGAGTTGAATACAGAGTCAAAAATCAATGCCTGCAACGGAGCTTCCTCATCACCTTCGGGATGCGGAATGCGTTCGATAACGGCTGCGAGGATTTCCTCCACGCCCATTCCGGTCTTACCGGATGCACGGATAATCTCATCACGCTTGCAGCCCAACAGTTCTACGATTTCGTCCTCTACCTCTTCGGGCATGGCACTTGCCATATCACATTTATTGATAATGGGGATAATTTCGAGATCATGTTCGATAGCCATATACAGATTGGAGATGGTCTGTGCCTGCACTCCCTGCGATGCGTCTACGATAAGCAACGCACCTTCGCAAGCGGCAATGGAACGGGATACCTCATACGAAAAATCCACGTGCCCCGGAGTGTCAATCAGGTTAAGGATATACTTTTCACCTTTGTAGTTGTACTCCATCTGGATAGCGTGGCTCTTGATGGTGATACCTCTCTCCTTCTCCAAATCCATATCATCAAGCATCTGCCCGTTAGTCACCTGAATAGTGTTGGTAAACTCCAGCAAGCGGTCTGCCAGGGTTGATTTACCGTGGTCAATGTGGGCAATGATGCAGAAATTTCGTATATTCTTCATTCTGAATTCTTATTATTTTGTCTTTTTGGTGTGCAAAGATACGTAAATGGCGGAATATAAAAAAATGCGTTGATAACATTATAATCATGTACCAACGCATTTTTTTATTGCTTAAGTGAGTTACTCGCTTAGATCAATTTGATGAAGAGTTCACCTTCTACTTCTTCAGCAGAAACTTTATCTTCTCTCAATAACCAGCCAAGGCCGAGGAACAAATCTTTGTCAACCAATTTAGTTGCTTTTTTCAGTTGCTTGGCAGTCATTCCTTCTGTTTCATTCAGTGCATTCCAGATATTACCTGCGATTACACCTGCTTTTTCTTTCAACATTTGCTTTTGAAATTATAGTTAGACATGCTTTAAAAATCATCCGGCCCGAAAGCTTTCAGATTTTATTTCGGGGACAAAGATAGTTATTTTTATGTTATATAACACTTTATTGAATCTTTTTTTGCTGATTTTGTAATAAAAAAGCATTTTATCCCCTTATTTAGGGTGTTTTTCGAGGTATTCTACCCAGATTCTTGCCGCTTCTTCCACCATTTTAGCACACGGACGTTTGCTATAATATTGAGTATTACGTTCTTCGGGAACAGTCGAAATCGGCTCTTTTTTCTTTAATCCCAACAATTCTCCGCAAATCAACGACCCGTTGCGTTTTTTAAATTCGGCAGCCAATTCCTGCACTACCGCATAGTTTGCAGCTTTTCCTTCACGATCTGTCGCTTCGGTAGCTCCGGTTTCCAGTCCGGCTATCAGGAACAGTCCGCAAGCAGCCCCGCATGTCTCACGCATCCGCCCGATTCCTCCGCCAAAAGAGGCTGACATACGCACTGCCTGCTCCTGTGTGAAACCATACATATCGGCAAATGCAGCTACTACAGACTGCGAGCAGTTATATCCGCTCTTAAAAAGTTCTACAGCTTTTTGTATTCTATCTTCCATGCTATTTTCTATTTTTATTCTATTTCCAAAGCCATTGGACAATGATCTGAATGTACGGCATCGTTCAGTATGCTGGCACTTTTCAGCATCGGACGTACCGGCTCACTGGTCATGCAATAGTCAATCCGCCAGCCTTTATTCTTGGCACGCGAATTAAAACGATAGCTCCACCACGTATACTCCTGTTTCTCCGGATAGAGCAGACGGAAAGAATCAATAAATCCTGCAGAAAGGAAACGAGTCATCCATTCCCGTTCTTCGGGCAGGAAGCCGCTGTTCGTGGCATTCCGGACAGGATCATGAATATCAATCGGCTCATGACAGATATTATAGTCACCGCAAAGGATAAGGTTCGGACGAGTCTTGCGCAGCTCTGTCACATATTTCTGAAAGTCTTCCAGCCACACCATTTTAAATGCCTGCCGTTCGTCTCCGCTCGTTCCCGAAGGATGATAAACACTGACTACGGACAAGTCGCCAAAATCCGCACGGATAAAACGCCCTTCATTGTCATAAGCTTCTATCCCCATACCATATTCCACATGATCGGGTTCCTGCTTAGTAAGGATCGCCACACCGCTGTATCCCTTCTTTTGTGCAGAATAGAGATAAGCCTTGTAACCCAAAGCTTCAAATACTTCTGCCGGATATTGGTCCGGCTGTAGTTTTGTCTCTTGCAGACAAAGAATATCCGGATTCTCCTGCACCAGCCATTCCGGCAAACCTTTAGAAACGGCAGCACGAAGCCCGTTCACATTATAAGTAATAATCTTCATCATTTTATAGTTTATAGATTTATGTTCGTTTTATGAAAACAGCAGCATTATATTCAATACCGAAACAATGACTGCAATAGCATATAATACAAAAGTACTCCAACGGCTATTGACATAATTCCCCATTACCTTTCGGGATGAAGTCAGCCCTACTTGCAGGAATACCGTGAAAGGCAACTGAATACTCAATATCATCTGCGAAATCAGTAATCCCTTGAATGGATCACCAATAAAGAAAATCAGCAACAGCGCAATTCCCAACGAAAGGATTACTCCTACCTGCGAGTGACTGTCTTTAATATGATATGACTCTCCAAAGATACCTGCAAAGATAGAACCTGCCGCCATTCCGCTTGTTATAGTGGACGAAATACCTGCCATCAACAGAGCCAATGCGAATACGATTGCCGCATTACTTCCCAACAAAGGTTCAAGCAGTGATTTGGCTTGTTGCAATTCTTCCACCTGAATGCCGCTTTTAAAGAAAGTAGCAGCAGCCAGCAGAATCATAGCACTGTTAATTGCCCAGCCAACGATCATCGAGAAAAGCGTATCGAACAACTCGTATTTCAATACTTTCTTGATAGACGCATCGTCTTTCTTATTATACTCGTGACTCTGTATTACTTCCGAATGCAGAAACAGATTATGAGGCATCACAACCGCTCCCAGCACACTCATAATAATCAGCATACTACCCTTCGGGAAAGCAGGCGTCACCCAACCCATCGTCGCAGCCGGCCAGTCTATTTCTACCAGAAACAATTCATAAATAAATGAAAGACCGATCACCGAGACAAAAGCAATAATGGAACGTTCTATCTTTTTATAGGAGTTGGTAAAGAGCATGATGGAGACAAAAAGTGTAGTCAGCACCGCCCCCCACATAATAGGCATATCAAACAGCATCTCCAATGCGATGGCTCCTCCCAGAATCTCAGCCAATGAAGTAGAAATAGACGCCAATACCGCCGTACCCAAAATAGGACGGGATACCCATTTAGGAGTATATTTCGTAGCGGCTTCCGAAAGGCAAAGCCCCGTAACAATCCCCAAGTGAGCAACATTATGCTGGAGGACAATCAACATGATAGTGGATAAGGTGACCACCCAAAGAAGTGAATAGCCGAACTCGGAACCTGCGGCAAAATTTGATGCCCAGTTGCCCGGATCAATAAATCCGACAGTTACCAAAAGTCCGGGACCAATATATTTAAAAACATCCAGTCCGCCCAGATAACGTTTATGATCTTTCCGTTTCAAGTCTTGAAAAATATTCTTCATCATTGCATAATAGTTTATTCAGCACAAATATACTTATAAATAACGACCGAAGGTCGATTTTGGTTCAAAATACCGACAAATAGGGAAAGGTACGGCACAATAAAAAACCTCCGGCAAAATGAATTGCCGGAGGCCAGTGTATATTTTATAAAGGGAGACTTCCGTTAATATCCCATTTCATGCAGTGCATGGCACAACTGATCGGGACAGGACGTCGGTCTGCCACTGCAACGTACTCCTTCAAGTTTCTTGATAACCTCTTCTACCTTCATTCCCTTTACCAGACGTGAAAGTCCCTGAAGATTTCCGTTACATCCTCCCCAAAAGGCAACTTCCTTCACAACTCCATCTTCTACATTCAGTTCGATGTTTGTGCTGCAAGTACCCTGGGTTCTATAAACATATTCCATAATCCACTTACTCCTCGTTTCCGCCTTCTTCCGGCTTCATGTTTGTATAAACAGTCTGCACGTCATCAAATTCTTCAAGACGTTCTATCATCTTATCTAAAGTTTCGCGTTGTTCCGGGGTTACCTCTTTCAGATCGTTCGGGATATAAGTAAAATCACCGCCGACATCCTCGAAGCCACACTCTTCAAGATGTTTCTGAATAGCGGCATAGCTCTTAGGATCACCGTAGATAGTGATTGTTCCTTCTTCGTCATCCTGTTCGTACTCATCTTCTACGTCGTAATCAATCAGATCAAGGATCAGTTCTTCCATATCCATGCCGTCCTTTATCTTGAAAGTGAACATACATTTATGGTCGAAAAGGAAAGCCAATGATCCCATTGTTCCGAGGTTACCACCAAATTTATTGAATACAGAGCGTACATCGGCTACCGTACGAGTCGTATTATCAGTCAGCGTATCTACAAAGACAGCAATTCCGTGAGGACCGTATCCTTCGTAAGTCATGCTCTTGTAGTCGCTCTGGTCCTTACCCATTGCATTCTTAATCGCACGTTCGATATTGTCCTTCGGCATATTCTCACGCTTACAAGTAGCGATGACCGAACGCAGTGTCGGGTTATTTTCCGGTTCCGGACCACCCGCCTTCACGGCAATAGCGATCTGTTTACCCAGTCTTGTAAATGTTTTAGCCATGTGGCCCCATCTTTTCAGCTTTGCGGCTTTTCTATATTCAAATGCTCTTCCCATTGGTTTGTATTAATTTTGAATTGTGAATTTTAAATTTATCTCAATTTTGCATTCAGCTTATCTTCCAGATTCTTCACCAGTTTAGACATGATCTTATCGATCATCTTATCGTTCAGCGTCTGAGTTTCATCCTGAAGCAGGAAGCTGACCGCATACGATTTCTTACCTGCTTCGATGTTCTTACCTTCGTATACATCGAAGAGTTCCACTTCTTTCAGCAGTTTCTTTTCTGTATCGTAAGCGATTTTTTCGATTTCGGCAAACTGTACGTTCTTGTCGAGCAACAATGCCAAGTCACGCTTCACAGCAGGGAATTTGGAAATTTCCTTGTAGCTGATCTTCACTGAACGGATAGCCTTCATCAGTTCTTTCCAGTTCAAGTCGGCATAATACACCTCATTATCTATATCGAATGCTTTCAGCAGTTTCTTCGTCACAACACCGAAAGAGGCAAGACGCTTCCCCCCCTTGGTATGAACAGAAAGTGCGGTAGCGAAAATATCGTCAGTCAGATTGCCAACTACCAGGTTGTGCAAATCCAGTCCCAGGCGCTTCAATATATTCTCTACATAAGCCTTCAATTCGTATACCGAACTGTTTTCATCCGGGTGTGCCCATGAGTTGGCTACTTTCTTTCCAGTCACCCACAAACCCAAGTGATAGTCTTCCGAATAGGTAGCCAGTACTTTTTCTGGATTCTTCTTGTCCGCATCGAAGTAATAGCAATTACCGAATTCGAAGAATTTCAAATCGGCATTCTTGCGGTTTGCATTGTGAGCGATGCTTTCCAGTCCACCGAACAGCAATGTCTGACGCATACAGTTCAGATCGGCACTCAGTGGATTCAGCAGCATCACCAGATGGTTGGATGGATAGTTCTCCAGACCGTCGTAGTAAGCGGCACGAGTCAGAGAATTATTCAGTATTTCATTGAAGCCACAGCCAACCAACTGTTCTGCAACCAGATTCTGTAATTTGTTTGATTTATCATGCTCACCCTTGGTTGTCAGACTGGAGTTCAGCGTAGTCGGGATTTCTACATTATTATATCCGTAGATACGTAGAATATCTTCGATCACATCGCAATCACGCTGTACGTCTACACGATAAGGAGGAACGGCTAATGTCAGTCCGTCAACTGTCTCATTCATGATTTTCATTTCCAGGCTGGTAACAATGCTCTTGATCGTTTCCACGGGAATCACTTTACCAATCAGCGAATTTACTTTCTCATAAGAAAGTTCTACCATAAAGTCTTGTGGAGCTGCAACGCAAACATCCTTAATTTCGGATGAGATAGTGCCACCGGCCAGTTCTTTCACCATCAGAGCAGCCAGTTTCAGACAATAGATTACTCCGTTCGGATCGATGCCACGTTCGAAACGGAAAGAAGCATCCGTATTCAGACCGTGACGACGGGCAGTCTTACGCACCCATGTAGGATGGAAATAAGCGCTTTCGATAAATACATCTGTCGTAGCTTCCGTAGAACCGGAATCCAGTCCGCCGAATACACCGGCAATACACATCGCTTCTTCTTTGTTGCAGATCATCAGATCGCGTTCGTTCAACTTGCGTTCCACTTCATCCAATGTGACGAATGGAGTGCCTTCCGGCAATGTCTTGACAATTACTTCATTGCCTTTTATCTTTCCGGCATCGAAACAATGCAATGGCTGACCGAAAGCATGAACGATATAATTAGTAATATCCACTACATTATTAATAGGACGTACACCGATCAAGCGCAATTTATTCTGCAACCATTCGGGGCTTTCCTTCACAGTAACGCCTTTCACCGTAACGCCGGCATAGTGAGGACAGGCTTCGCTGTTTTCAACCACTACTTCGATATCCAAATCATGATTTTCCACCTTAAATCCATCTACAGATGGACGTTGCAAAGTAGCCTGCTTGCCATTCTGAATCAGGTAAGCATACAAGTCGCGGGCCACACCATAGTGTGAGCAAGCGTCTGCACGGTTAGGAGTAATATCTACTTCGAGTACGTAGTCACTCTTGATATTATAATAGTCTTTGGCGAGAGTACCCGGAACAGCTTCAGCCGGCAACACGATGATTCCTGCATGATCAGTACCAATACCGATTTCGTCTTCTGCACAAATCATCCCTGTAGATTCTACACCACGGATTTTTGACTTCTTGATAGTAAAGCATTCATCACCGTCATAAAGTTTGGTACCCAAAGTGGCAACCACTACTTTCTGTCCGGCAGCTACATTCGGAGCACCGCATACAATCTGTACAGGTTCGCCGTCTCCCAGATTGACGGTAGTGATATGCAAATGGTCGGAATTCGGATGTTCTTCGCAAGTCAGCACTTCACCGATTACGAGTCCTTCCAAACCACCCTTAATGGTTTGCACTTCTTCTACACCACCTGTTTCCAAGCCGATTGAGGTCAGCGCAGCAGCCGTTTCATCGGGGGTCAAATCAAAGTTGACATACTCTTTCAGCCAGTTATAAGAGATATTCATATAATTAAATTTTTATTGTTTCTCAAAAAGTTTCGCAAAGTTAATAAGATTTTTCGGTTGACATAGAACGATTTGAGAGAAAAATGTCAAGAGAAGCTAAACTAACAAGGACCTGACTGTATTATTCCCCAATAAATTCATGGTTGGTGACAAAGTGGCAAAAAAATAAAGGGGTATTCTTTGTCATTTTTGCCACCTATCCCTATCAGAATACAACCTGGCTATACTCTATAAAAAATAATCGACCGCTCGATTGGAGTAAATCGAGCGGTTATTTTCATCTGACTAAGCGGTCATTCTATTCAACCCAAAAGACGTTTTTTTAGAAAGGTAACGGCCCTTCCGTTGCACCGAACGGATTATTTCCCTGCGGAACAAAGTCCGGTTCCGGCGGAGGCGGAGGCATAGCACCGGCATTCAGTTTAGACCCCAGCATGGCACCTGCAGGTTCACCCGGCATCGGTATAACCATATCATCTTCCGGATTAGAGAATCGTGTAAACTCACCTTTGAATCGGAGCAAGACTTCACCTACCGCACCATTACGATGCTTGGCTATCACAATTTCCGCCATACCGCGCAGGTCGTTACCACGATCATCCTGATAAATCTTATAATATTCCGGACGGTGAATAAAACACACCATATCGGCATCCTGCTCGATGGCTCCGGATTCACGAAGGTCACTCAACTGAGGGCGTTTACCGTCAATACCTTCACGACTCTCCACACCACGATTCAACTGCGACAAGGCTATAATGGGAATGTTCAACTCCTTTGCCAATCCTTTCAACGAACGGGATATCGTACTAACCTCTTCCTGACGGCTACCGAATGCCATACCACTCGCATTCATCAACTGAAGGTAGTCAATAATAATGATTCTCACCCCATGTTCACGCACCAGACGACGTGCTTTGGTCCGGAGTTCAAACACAGACAAAGACGGAGTATCGTCCACATAAAGCGGAGCATCCAGCAGGTCTTTCAGTTTGTAGTCCAACTGTTGCCACTCATAGCTTGCCAATTGTCCACTTTTGATCTTCTCACTCGGAATCTCACAAACATTGGTGATAAGACGGTTGACCAACTGGACGTTACTCATTTCAAGAGAAAACAACGCTACCGGATTCCGATAATCAACAGCAATATTCTTAGCCATAGAAAGTACGAAAGCTGTCTTACCCATGGCAGGACGGGCAGCGATTATAATAAGGTCGGAGTTCTGCCAACCGGAGGTCATCTTGTCCAGTTTCGTAAATCCACTTTCAAGACCACTCAGACCGTCCGTTCGTGCAGCCGCTTTCTGAATCAGCTTATACGCTTCGTCAATTACCGGATTAATCTGCGTATAGTCTTTCTTCATATTCTGCTGGGAAATCTCAAACAGCTTGCCTTCCGCCTCCTGCATCAAGTCGTCCACATCCAGTGTCTCATCAAAAGCCTTGCTTTGAATATTACTGGTAAACGTTATCAATTCGCGCGCCAACGATTTTTGTGCAATAATACGGGCGTGATATTCGATATGTGCGGAAGAAGCAACCTTACTGCTCAACTGAGTAATATAGAACGGTCCACCGACCTCTTCCAACTCACCTCTTTTGCTCAACTGCTCTTTGACCGTCAGAATGTCCACCGGCTTCTGATTAACGGCAAGATCAGTAATGGCAGCATAAATCAACTGATGACGATGCTCATAAAATGACTCCGGGCGAAGAATCTCACTCACCAGCGAATAAGCATCCTTCTCAATCATTAAAGCACCCAACACCGCCTCTTCCAGCTCCGGTGCCTGAGGTTGGATACGACCATAATCATTGACCGGTTGTACTTTAGTTGATTTTGTGTTACGGGAATTTCTTCTTTGTTCAGCCATCTGCTTATATACAATTTTATGATTTACAATTTATGATCCCCGGCTTTTATACATAGTAAAATCCGAAAGGGATGACAAAGATAGAATATAATAATGAAGAAAAGATAAGGAAAAATGAAGATTTTAGTAACTTTGTCACCAATAGCATAAATTCGCAACCCATAATTTAAAATTCAAAAATAATAATTCAGAACGAATATGATCACTTTCCCAAACGCAAAAATAAACCTGGGACTCTCTATTACCGAGAAGCGTCCGGACGGATATCACAACCTCGAAACCGTATTCTACCCCGTCGCTCTCGAAGATGCGCTGGAAATCCGGACCAGCCCCGAAGCGGACAAAAAGTTCTCCCTGCATCAGTACGGAATGGAGATATCCGGTAATCCAGAAGACAATTTAGTGGTGAAAGCATATCTGCTATTAGATAAAGAGTTTCACCTCTGTCCTATCGAGATCCATCTGTACAAACACATTCCTTCCGGTGCCGGACTGGGAGGAGGCTCATCAGACGCGGCTTTCATGCTGAAATTACTCAACGAACACTTTCAGCTGAATTTATCCGAAGATCAGCTGGAAATATATGCCGCAACTTTGGGAGCAGACTGCGCTTTCTTTATCAAAAACGCCCCGACCTTTGCCGAAGGAATCGGCAACATATTCTCCCCCATTCCACTATCCTTAAAAGGATATAAGATTCTGATCATCAAACCGGATGTATTCGTATCAACGCGGGAAGCTTTCGCCAATATTCACCCTCATCATCCCGAATACTCGATCAAAGAAGCGATTAAACGCCCGGTAAATGAATGGAAAGAGATATTAATCAATGATTTTGAAGACAGCGTATTCCCCCAGCATCCGGTGATCGGAGAAATTAAAGCCGAGCTATACAGGCAAGGGGCTGTTTATGCCTCTATGAGCGGTTCCGGTTCTTCCGTATACGGATTGTTCGAGCCGGAAGGAACTTTACCTGAAACCGATTGGGGAACTAACGTATTCTGTTTTAAAGGCAGGCTATAAAAGAGTAACAAAAAACGGTACCACGACTCCCGTCGTAGTACCGTCACAACACAAACACAAAATAAAACACGACAAAACTACTATGCAATCATACCTGTCTATGCCGGAGAGGCATAAGTACCATTTACTCATATTCACATACTCACAAACAGATCAAGCTGATTAGCATCTAATAAACAAATCGCATGAACGATTTGTTTAAACTTTTATGTTAATTAAAACAAATATCTTTTTACTGAATGCCTCTTTCACGGAGTTTCAGCTGCCAATTCCATGCAGAGCGTAAAGTATCTTCTAATGTTTCTACCGCTTTCCAACCCAGTTCCTGGTTTGCATAATCGGGATTAGCCCATACCTTTTCAATATCACCTGCGCGACGGCCTACAATCTGATAATTCAATTTAACGCCGGTAGCTTTTTCAAAGCCATTAATCAGTTCCAATACTGAAACGCCGCGTCCTGTACCGATATTGAATACTTCTACTTTTTCTTTCTGTTTTTGCTCCAAAATACGGCGGATTGCAATCACGTGTGCTTTAGCCAAGTCAACAACGTTGATAAAGTCACGGATACAAGAACCGTCAGGAGTATCATAATCGTCACCGAATACACTTAGTTTTTCACGGATACCCATCGCTGTCTGAGTCAGATAAGGAATCAGGTTTTGAGGAACACCGTTCGGAAGTTCACCCAACAATGCTGTAGGATGTGCGCCAATCGGATTGAAATAACGCAGCAAAATAGCATTGATCGGGGCACCGGAAGCTACTGTATCACGGATAATTTCTTCATTAATCTGTTTTGTATTTCCATAAGGAGATTCCGCTTTCTTGATCGGAGCCTTTTCCGTTACAGGCAACTCATCCGGTTGACCATATACTGTACAGGAAGAAGAGAACACTATGCCTTCTACTCCATGTTTAGGCATTAACTCCAGAAGGTTGATTAAAGAAACCAGGTTGTTACGATAATAAAGCAACGGCTTCTCTACCGACTCTCCTACTGCTTTGCTTGCTGCGAAATGAATAATCGCTTTAATTCCTTTATATTTGGCAAATACGGCATCAAGGCCAGCAAAATCAAGACAATCCAGTTTCTCAAAAGCTGGGCGGATACCGGATACTTTCTCTATATTGTCAACAACGTCAGCACTCGAATTTGATAAATTATCGATAATGATTACTTCGTATCCACTGTTTTGTAGTTCTACAACGGTATGAGACCCAATATAGCCTGTTCCTCCCGTTACTAAAATTCTTTCTTTCATATAATTTTAAAATATGGTTAGTTTTTCGGTTTTCAGTTTGTTTGAGGTACAAATGTATGGAAATAAAATGGAAATGCAATAAACTATCGCAATTTTATTCACAGGAAGATACTTACGGGACGATTTGAGGGCGTTTTGGTATGATAAAAAACATATTCGGTATGAACAGATATAAAGAAAAAGGCCGGAAACAAACTGCCTGTATGTTGCCATACGACAGAGTTTCCAGCCTCTTTATCTAATTATCAACTTAGTCTTTTACACGACGCCAGAGAAGCCCATGAATGCCATTGCCAGCAAACCTGCGGTAATCAAAGCAATCGGAGTCCCCTGCATTCCTTTCGGAATCTTCACCAGGGTCATCTGCTCACGCAATCCGGCAAACAATACCAGTGCCAGACCAAAGCCAAGAGCAGTAGAGAATGCGTATACAACACCTGTCAGCAGATCAAAGTCTTTCTGGATTACCAGGATTGCCACACCGAGAATACAGCAGTTCGTTGTAATCAACGGCAGGAACACCCCCAGTGCCTGATACAAAGAAGGAGAAACTTTCTTCAGAATAATTTCTACCATCTGCACCAGTCCGGCAATAACCAGAATAAAAGTGATTGTCTGTAAGTACCCCAATCCGAAAGCGTCCAACACAAACTTCTGAATCAGGAATGTGACGATGGTAGCGATAGTCAGCACGAAAGCAACTGCCGCACTCATACCCATCGCTGTTTCCACCTTCTTGGAAACACCCAGGAACGGACAGATTCCCAGGAACTGCGACAACACAATGTTGTTTACAAAGATTGCCGAGATAAATATCAATATATATTCCATATTCTTTTCTTATTTAATAGAGTTAGGCTTTCTTCAGACTATTAATAATGGCAATCAGATAACCTAAAGCGATAAAGGCACCCGGAGCCAGAACAAAGATCAGCATTCCGTATTCTTCCGGCAGAATGGTCAGATTAAATATCTTACCTGTTCCGAGGAATTCACGTACGGCACCCAACAGAGTCAGGGCAATGGTAAAGCCAAATCCCATACCGATACCATCAAACATAGAAGCCAGCGGATTGTTCTTCGCTGCGAAAGCTTCCGCACGTCCCAATACGATACAGTTTACTACGATCAGCGGAATGAAAAGACCGAGAGTAGCATACAGATCGGGCACGTATGCTTGCATTATCATCTGCAACAGTGTCACGAATGACGCGATCACCACGATAAATGAAGGGATGCGTACCATATCCGGAATCAGATTCTTGATAGATGAAATTACCACGTTCGAGCAAATCAGGACGAACATAGTGGCCAGTCCCATACCCATACCGTTGATTGCCGATGATGTCGTACCCAGTGTAGGACACATACCGAGCAGGAGCACAAAAATAGGATTCTCTTTGATAATCCCGTTCATCATTACTTTAAAATTATTCATAACTGTCTCCTCCTTTCTTAGTTATTAGTGTCATTAGCAGCTGCTTCACCTTCCGGTGCAGCAGCCGGTTCATTTTTCTGGGAAGCTCCGGAATTCGTATCCACCTCACCGCCTTTATATGCCTGATAAGCAGCATTCACCGCATTCAGGAAAGCACGTGAAGTGATAGTAGAAGCCGTGATAGCATCTACCTGTCCATTCATGTCTTTGGTCACAGCCAATGGAGTCTCTCCCGGATTCATGCCCAAAATAGATTTTGCACTTTCTTCGTGAGATACCGGTTTTTCGTTCTTTGCAGGATCATAAGCTCCAAACCATTTGTCCGCTTTCGAACCCAATCCCGGAGTTTCAGCGTGCGCCAATAAAGAGTAGTTATAAATCTTGCCTTCAGCATCAAAGCCCACCAGCACTTTCAGTTCACCGCCAAATCCCATTGACTTGGCTTCAACGGCAGAACCTACCCACTTTTCGCCATTCTTGGCCGGATAGATAATGAAATCCACGATTTTCTTTCCGTCTTTCTCGCTGAAAACAGTATCGCTTTCGGCTACCGGATTATTGGTATATTCAGGAAGCACCTTTTTCAAGGCCTCGTTCAGCGTCTTTGCATTCGCTTCGGCAATAGGGCCTTTCGTCAGTTCGTTCACATAAGCCAGCAACGCTACGGAAACAGCTGTAACGCCCGTAAGTACCAGCAACATATTCTTTAAAGATGATTGTAACTTTTTCATTTCTTCTTCGCTACCTCCCCAAAGCGTTTAGGTTTACAATAGGTGTTAATCAGCGGAGTGAACGCATTCATAATCAGGATGGCGAATGACATACCTTCGGGATATGCACCGAACAGACGGATAACCACCGTCAGCAGACCGATACAAACACCGTAAATCAGCATCCCTTTCTTGCTCATCGGAGAAGTCACATAGTCGGTTGCCATAAAGACAGCTCCCAGCATCAGACCTCCGGAGAATAGTTGCAATACCGGAGAAACATACTTTTCGGGATCCACCATGTGCATAATGCCTGCAAATACAAATACAGTCACAATGATAGAAACCGGAATATGCCAGGTGATGATCTTTTTCCAGAGCATGTATACCAGTCCGAGCAACAGTGCCAGCGCACTTACTTCACCGATACATCCGCCGTTCTGTCCGATAAACAGAGTCAGCGCATCAGGTATCTGGCTCAAAGCACTTGCATCGCCGTGAATAGCCTGTTTCATCAATGCCAGCGGAGTAGCACCGGTGGTAGCGTCCATATAAGATGTCAGCTGACCTACTACCGGCCATGTTGTCATCTGCACCGGGAAAGAAAGCAACAGGAATACACGTCCCGCCAATGCCGGGTTGAATGGGTTGCAGCCCAGACCACCGAAAGACATCTTGCCTACACCGATTGCGAACAGTGCACCCAGAATGATAATCCAGATAGGCAGATTGGAAGGTAGATTGAATGCCAGCAACACACCTGTAATGACAGCAGAACCGTCACAGATGGTTGTAGCAGGTTTCTTCATTAAGAATTTAACGATCGCCCATTCGAAGAATAAACAGGCTGCTACCGAAGTAGCCGTGACAATCAGAGCCCCCAGGCCGAAGAAATAAAGCGACACCAGAAAAGCCGGAATCAGTGCGATCAGCACGCCATACATATTTTTCTGTACGCTGTCTCCGCCATGCACGTGGGGTGATAGTGATACGATTAATTTATTTTCCATACTTCGTTATTTTTTAGCTTGACGTACACGAATCATAGCTCCTACTTTACCCTTACCCAAGCGGCAGTAATCAAGCAGCGGACGGTTGGCAGGACAAGTGAACTGACAGGAACCGCACTCGATACAATCCATGATTCTTTCTTTTTCCATTGTTTCAAAATCTCCGTTTTCGGACAAAGCTCCGAGCAAGTACGGCTCCAGTCCCATCGGACAAGCGCTCACACACTTTGCGCAACGGATACAGGTTTGTGCTTCACCACGTTTGGCTTCCTTCTGATTCATAATCAGGATGCCGGAACTGCCTTTTGCGGTAGGAACTTCGATATTCACCAGAGCCTTACCCATCATCGGACCGCCACCGATCACTTTTCCCGTATCCTCCGGCAGACCGCCACAAGCATCAATCAGCTGTTTCATCGGTGTACCGATACGCGCCAGGAAGTTGGAAGGTTTGGCCACAGACTTACCAGTTACGGTAATCACACGCTCAAACAACGGTTTATTTTTCTGAACAGCTTCATAAACAGCAAATGCCGTACCCACATTCTGCACAACTGCCCCAGTAGAGATAGGCAGCGCACCACTTGCCACCTGGCGTTTGGTAATCGCATCAATCAACTGTTTCTCACCGCCCTGAGGATATTTCACTTTCAAAGGAACAACTTCGATGCCTGCATAACTGGAAGCAACTTTCGTCATCAGTTCAATAGCATCCGGCTTGTTATTCTCAATTCCGATAAATGCCTTATTTACCTTCACGGCTTTCATCAGAATGGAGACACCTACCATTACTTCTTCCGCGTGTTCCAGCATCAGCTGATGGTCGGCAGTCAGATACGGTTCACATTCCACCGCATTGATAATCACACATTCTGCCTTGAACGAAGGAGGCGGACAAAGTTTCACCTGTGTAGGGAAACAAGCACCACCCAAACCTACGATACCGGCATCGGCAATCTTCTTCACGATTTCTTCGGACGAAAGCTCACATTCTTTGACCAGTGTCTTGCTACGGTCAATGGCTTCTTCCCATTCATCGCCTTCTACATCAATAAAGATAGCAGGTTTTGCATAACCGCTCGCATCGACTACTGTATCAATCTTCGCCACTTTTCCACTGACAGAAGAGTGAATTGCTGCCGAAACGAAGCCGGCAGGTTCGGCAATCTTCGTGCCTACCTTCACCATATCACCTTTTGCTACTATCGGTTTGGCAGGTGCGCCAATGTGCTGCCCCAACAGAATAACTGCCTTTGCAGGAACTTCCGCTGTGATGATAGGTTGATGTGCCGACAATTTATTTTCGTGTGGATGAACTCCACCAATTGAAAATGTCTTTAACATACAATTCTGTATTTTATTCTGTTATTATTCTGTTACCTTCGGAGCTTCTGCAGCAACTGTTTTCGGTGCTTCTTCCGCCTTCGGTTTACGTGGAGGGAAGTTCAGCTCGATAATTGTGTTCTGCGGACAAACTTCCACGCACTTACGACATGATTTACACTTGTTCGGATCGATGTAAGCCAGGTTGTTCTCCAGCGTAATGGCTTCGAACGGACAAGTCTTGACACACTTACCACAGCCGATACAGCTCACTGTACAAGCCTTACGTGCTACGGCTCCCTTGTCTTTGTTCACACAAGAGATGTACACACGGCGTGATTTCTTGCCTTGCGGACGAATCTCAATGATCGCCTTCGGACAAGCCTTCACACAAGCGCCACAAGCTGTACATTTGGCTTCATCCACTTCCGGAAGTCCCGTTTCGGGATTCATGTGGATAGCGTCGAACTGGCAGGCAGCCACACAGTCGCCACATCCGAGGCATCCGTAGCTACAACCTGTTTCTCCACCATACAATGAAGCGGCAATAGCGCAACTCTTCGCACCGTCGTATTGATTAATACGCGGACGGTTGGCACAGCTTCCGTTACATCTCACTACTGCTACCATCGGTTCAGCTTCAGTAGCTGCCAGTCCGAGAATATCAGCAATTTGTGCCATGACAGGCTGACCGCCTACAGGGCAGAATTTACCATCCAGCGAACCGGCTTTGACGCAAGCATCGGCAAATCCGCTACAACCAGGATAGCCACATCCACCACAGTTTGCCTGGGGCAACACTTCCCCCACCTGGGCAATCCGCGGGTCTTCATACACGGCAAATTTCTTGGAAGCTACATAAAGAATAGCGGCCAGCACGAGCGCTATAGCTCCCAATGAAATCACTGCAATCAGAATCAAATTCATAATGTTTTAGTTATTTATTGGTTTTATAGTAAATGAAAAATGTTGTTTCATTCGCGTTTTATTGAGCCACAATACGAAATAATAAGGAATAAGAACTGCCAGAGAAAGAAAAGCCGCATACAGTTCATTCCCTATCAACGCCATCCATGCGAACAGGGAAACAATCAGAAGTACAAAAGGAATTATGAATGCAAGGGTTACAGCCATCATGCCCATCGACGTTTCGCCGATCACCATCACCCGCTCTCCTACCTGATAGGAAGCAGCTGTAACATCCGTTATATCTATGATTTTGTCTTTACTATCCGCCGAAGAACAGTGGCCTTTTGCGCTACAAGCCGCACAAGCCGACGTCTGAACGATTCTCACCGACAGATGAGAACCCTGTATGTTTTCCACAATACCTAGATGCTTTATAGTATTATTCGTCATTTTGCAAACTCAACATTACAAATCGCGGCAAATTTAATCATTATTTGTGAACTACGAAGCATTCCCTCATTTTTTTCTACATAATAAAATGTTATTTTTTGTGTTTTCGTTATCGCACACGAAAAAGTAACGCCAACTATTTGATATTTTAGCATACAACAAAGCAGGCGGGAAAGTTCTTCCCGCCTGCCTGTCTTATCTAACCAATTACTTTATTTACTGAATGCTGCTTACAATGATGCAGCCTGTACTCCCAGTACTCCGGCAATCGCACCGGCTACAGCAATGATTACTTTCAAAACTACACTCCAAGTTTTCTTCATAGATTTTTCCTCCTTTCTTTTTTAAGCTTTTCAGATTATACAGTTGGATCCGGAGCTTCCTCGTCTCCTCCTCCTTCATTTCCACCACCGCCATTTTCACCATCATCCGGATCATCCGGAGTTACAGAGGCGTTCAACTTCTTCAGATATTCATCCAGACTGATCAAATCCAGTTTTTCATCTGCACGGGTAGCCGTCTTCGTGATACGTAGTTCCTTATTCGCCTGGAAAAAGATGCGTACGCTATCCACACTTTTAGCATTGACGTCTTTCGCTGCATCCGCCCCTTTCGAGCAGGCAGTCAACATAAACACGCCCAAGCCTTCGATATTCACAGACTTACCTTCCAGAAGTTGCTCTTTCATTTTCTCCACAAAATTCTGAATCACACTCTTGATATCACCGATGGATAAAGAAGAATAGCCCTGCATTTTCTGCGCAATATATTTCAGATTGACAGACTGACCTAAAGTGATCAGATGCGGATAATATTTCTTGGGAGAATTGGGAACACGCGGATCAGATGGTCGCGTAACAACCTTGTAAATTACACTCATAATACGTTTTTTCTAAAGATTCAAATTCAAGTTATTTTATTCACGTTTTGTTGATCAACAATGTAAAGGTGAGGCTTTTATTTCAGATAACAAAAAGAAAAGCCCCTTGCGGGGCTCTTTTTCTGAGAAAAGTTATAATTCATAGATATTCAGATATTTATCTTTTTGTATCTTGGCCATAGCCGTAGCCATAACGTTTGCCATAGCCGTAATGCTTGCCATACTTACCGTAGCCGTAGTAATAACCGTATTTTCGCTTCTTCAGGTCTACGCCGTTGATGACAGTACAAAGATTAGGCAGCTTCTTCTCAAAAGACAGTTCATTGATCAATGTATATTCCGCCTTATGAGTGTAGTCAGCACGGCATACGTAAACAGACAAGTCTGCTACACGGCCGATTAATAAGGTATCCGTCACCATGCCGATAGGAGCAGTATCAAGGATGACATAATCAAAGTTCTTCTTCAAGGTTTCAATCGCTCTATCCAGACCGTTACGAGCCAACAGTTCTGTTGGATTAGGAGGAACAGTACCACCCGGAAGAATAAACAGATTCTTATTTACATCAGAAGGTTGAACAAGTTCCATCAAATCCGTTTCAGGATTGGAAAGATACTGAGTAATACCTCTCTCCTTATTAGAGAGCTGGAATACTTTATTCAACCCCGGCTTACGAATATCGAGTCCGACAATCACCACTTTCTTTCCCAAAAGAGAAAGACTGATTGCCAGGTTCGACGAAACAAATGATTTACCTTCACCACTGACAGTTGAGGTCACAAGAATAACCTTCTGATCGTTATCAAGCATAAACTGAAGGTTGGTCCGAATATTACGGAAGGTTTCACTCATCAGATTATTCTTGTTCTCGAAGACAGCGATAGAGCCATTCTTATCATTCTTCTCATCTGTCAATGGAATATCACCGACAACAGGAACACTCGTTAGTTTCTCCACATCGGCACGACCTTCGATCTTGAATTTCGTCAATTCAATTAAGTAGATGACACCAACGGGAATTCCAATACCAAACACCAATGCAATCAAATAGATCATAGAGTGTTTAGGGGATACCGGAATATCGTCAGCTATTGCTTCATCAATGATCTTCGCATTATTCGCAGTGGCAGCAAGCGCAATCGCATTCTCTTCACGTTTCTGTAACAACATCAGATACAATCCCGCCTTGATTTCCTGCTGACGGGCGATGCTTACATAAGCCCGTTCCTGTCCCGGAGCGTTACTGATACGACGGGAATAGCGGCTCGCCTCACGGTCAAGGCTCTCTTTGGTGATCATCAGTCCCTGCAAGGTTCCTTCAAGAGTAGCTTGTACATTGGCTTTCATAGCACGAATACTCGTATCTAGATTCACAATCGTGGGATTATTTTCTGTTGATGTACGCAACAGGCGTTTACGTTCCATCAACATCTCGTTGTAACGTTCAATAGCTCCGATCAAAGCGACATCCTGTAAACCCACATTACTCGGCAAAACTTCGTATTCATTACCTCGCAAATACTTACGCAAGTCATTCACCAAGCTGATTTGAGTACGGTTCTCTACGCTCTTCTTTTCATATTCCGCATTACCAGCCAAGGCTATCTGAGCTTCGCTTGTCAAATCCGTGATACCGGCATCACGCTTGAAAGTCTCCAGATTAGCTTCCGTACTACCCAATTCTTTTGAGATAATGCCAATACGTTCATCGATAAATTCAGCTGTTTTCTGGGCAATCTCGTTTTTATCATTGTTCGTATTGCGATTATACATTTCAAGCAACTGGTTGATAAAATCCTGTCCACGCCGCAAACTGGAGTTTTTCAATGAAATCACAGCAACAGAAGTCGTTTTAGAAGTAGGAGCAATAGACAGACTGTTACAATAGCCTTTTGCCACTCTCATCGGTTTATTTATTGTCGCAGTTATATGACGTACACTCTTCTCTATCCGAGAAACTTTCGTTCCATCCTGTAAAGTTACCGAATCAACTTCCTGAAAGAAAGCCAATGTACCTTCATCAGTCGGAAAAATAGCAGGCAGCTTTTCAAAATGTTTCTGATACCCCTTTTCACCTACAGTCACATTCACATCCATACTACCTTCAGGCTGCAAAGTCATTTCCACCACCATCGGTATATTCAAATTCTCAGCCTCTTGAGGAGTTAGACTCACCTGCACCGGAGATGTTTTATATAGACCTTTAGCAGGAAACTCATCCTCATCTTTATAAGTTATATATAGCCCCAACTGATTAACAACTTCTTTCACAAGAGTTTTCGAACGTAGAACTTCCAGCTCATTATCAATGTTTTTAGAAGATGTCATCAGGCCGCTTAAACCCATATCCTCCAATTCCGAAGAAAGTCCTGCACCTCCACCCTTCTTCTCGTCTTTTATCAGAACTGTAGCGGAAATATTATAAATTGGCGTAGCCCAGTACAGATAAAACCACGCACCAACCAAGCATAACAACACCGCCCCTACAAACCAGGGCCAATGAATGATATATTTAAAAAGAAGCGCCCGGAAATCAATTTGCTCCTCAGTCAGTTCACGTTCCTTCACGTTTTGATTTTCTTCCTTCATAACCCTTTCTTTTTATTTTAAGATGTTAAACAATAAACTGGCAATGGAAACAAGGATGGATGTAGCAGAAAACCATAGACTCGTACTAGTTCCGATATCAGAATTTCGTGCTTTCGCCTTATTGGGAGTCACGTAGATAATATCATTCTGTTGCAAATAATAATAAGGAGAAAGTATAGTCTCCGCTTTATTCAGATCCAACGGAATAATTTCCTGCTTTCCATTAGCATTCTCTCGTATTAACTTAACATCATCACGCAGACCGTATACGGTCATATCACCTGCCATAGCCAAAGCTTCCAGGATGTTCACCTTTTCATTGGAAATCGTGAATGTACCGGGACGGGCAACTTCTCCAATCACAGAAATCTTATAATTTACCATACGTACCGTTACAATAGGAGTTTCCGTAATATAAGGTTTCAACTTTTCCACAATCATTTGTTCGGTCGCCTTCTTGGTCAATCCGCCTACATGAAGTTCACCTAATACCGGAAAGTTGATATTGCCTTCATTATCTACCAAGTATTGTTGCAATACAGGTTGGGTGGTAGTGGTACTTAAAGTAGTATTACTCTGGGTAGCCACCGTCAGATTGAAGGGGGCAGCCAGTTCGGGACTAGTACACGACACAACAATCGTCAACAGGTCCTTGGGCATGATCTTCGCATCATACAACTGTGTGTCCTGAGTACTGTACAATACCACTTCAGCATCCTGCAGATAAGGTACTTTTTTGTAAGACTGGCAAGCTGTCAAGAGCCAAGCCGCCAATATACAATAGCCTAATTGTTTCATTCTCTTCATATATTCCTTTCTATTGTTTTTTATACTATATTCTTAAAACTCAATCGCTTTTATCTATTGTGTTCCCCTAATCCATTATATGGCCCGTCTTTTGCTTCAAATATGACGGAAGGCTCTATAACATTTATTGTATGCCACGCTCCTGCAGGTATCTGGATACCGAATTTGCCTTCTGCAGGAGATAGTATCTGACGTGAAACCTCTTTAAAACTTTTCTGTCTTACCACATCATTACAACAGGAAGTTGTTTCATGAACGTATTCATTCACTTCTTCATAGATAATTTCTTCCAATTTACCTACAATACATATTACAGTTTCCGCTGTCTTTTCATGTCGATGTATAGGTACTTCTGTTCTTGGTAACAAAGCATTCAACATACGCTGGCTAGTATCGGCAAATGAAGTACGCAGATCGAAACCTTGACGCAAGCGCGGATTTTCCGTAGCTTGCTCAAACAATTTATCTAAAAAATCTTTATCAAATTCCATAATAGTTATTTCTTTAATGTTTCGAGGTATTCTTTATGCAAATGATAGTTTTCATAAACAATATGCAGAAAATAGCCAATACAGTCAATGGACAAGCATTGTATTGGGATAGAGATAGATAAATTCAAGAAAAATCACTAACTGCATAACCATATATACAAGGATGTCACTTTTACATGACCGATCTTAAACTCACTAGCCATAATCTCATCTGCCTTATCAATGATGTTACACTTATCCATCCAATATTTTTTCTCAAGAAATATTTTCATCCCCCTTGTTATGAAAAAAATAGCTCCTATGTGAATGGCTACCACATACACAAAAAAGCAGACAAACAATCAAATAGCATCACAAAAACGCTAATCAGCATGGCTTCAGTCTGAGATACCGAAAGTAGAATCCTTTTAGATCGGCACAGCTGTACATAACTTTTATTGGGGTTCAGTAGCGAAGACAAAGCTTCGTTATCAAGCCCTAATTTGAGCGTTTACCAAGCACACTATTTTCACCATTCTCAGTCACCTTTCTGATAATGTCTACATATCTTAAAGTAGCATACTCTCTTGTAAAACGTTCAAGAATCAGCTTACGAGCATTCTTTCCCATTTCTTCACATAATTTGCGGTCTGAAGCCATGGTTCGCACCATCTGCACGAAAGCCTGTACGTTACCTGCAGGAGCATACATTCCGCAGTTGTAGTTCTTGAGAATGTAAGTCAATTCTCCTTCATCGAAACTTGCGACCACTGCCCTTCCTGCGGACATGATTGAAAGCATCTTACTTGGCATCGCAGCTCCTCCCAATCCAGGTTTGCAACTTACCACACATACATCACCTAAGCCATAGACCAGTGATACTCCTTCCATTGGCTGAAGAGGGAAGAATTTCACGTTGTCAATGCCGTAGTTTTTCACTTTCTCCACAAATTGTTCTTTCAATCCTCCAGTTCCAAAGATGAGAAAATTGACGTCCTTATCCTCTACCATTTCCTTTGCGGAGTCCACTATCACGTCTATGTTCTGTGCATTGCCAATATTTCCTGCATACACAACATGAAACTTATCGCGACTGATGTTGAACTCTTCGAAAAGAGGATTATCCTCTTTCGCCACTGGCACTACCACATTCTGATCCACCCAGTTGTAAACGACTTCAATCTTCTCTTCAGAAACCCCTTTCTCATCAATCAATGTTCGCTTGATATCCTCAGAAATTGCAATCAATTTGTCAGAACTGTTATATGTGACACGAGCCACCCAAGACCCCATTTTCCATAGGATTCCACCTTTCTTCGCTAATCCAGTACCACTCAATGTATCAGGGAACAAGTCCTGAACATTGTAGACAACAGGTTTCTTCCTTAATAAACGTACGATAGGTAATTTCAAACCTTGTATCGGAGGAGTGCTATCAATGAAAGCTACATCATAATCATCCCAAAGCAAATGATGTAAATAAACCACTTCACAAAGCACATATCTCAAGGCTCTCAAGATAGGATTCTTTCCCTCTTGATACATTCTGAAGCGATGAATTTTGATTTTACCAGCGCAAAGCAACTCATGTCTCTTCCACTCTACATCTTGTCTAACATTACGAGTTGGAGTAGGAACATACAGCTTACTTTCATCACCTTCATCAGCAAGACGATGCATCACATCATCCACAACAAAGATTCCAGCACACTGCTCAGGATAATAATATGAAAATGGGAATATTACCTTCATACAGTCTCCATCTTTACTTCGTGAATCATTTTTTCTGCCAGTTCGATAGCCTTTTGTGGTGTCTCCTCAATTACGATCACATGACCTGAACGACAAAGGCTACTGGTTACTTCTGGAATCGTGTCCCCTACTTTATGGTAGATATCCCAAAGATAGATATGAGGATCGTTGAGCACTTCAGTATTGCTGATGCTCATGAGCTTTCCCGGTTTCGGGCAAAAATAGCGAATACAAACTCCGTGTTTTGTTTCAGTAGGTTCCAGACACGGTTTAATACCCAGAGCACAATTGATAGCAGCGGCTACCATATCTACTCCTGTACTCAAATGCGTCAATTCAGTCGAAATAAAGTCTCCACCAAGACGAGCTCCAATTTCTATGACATACGCTTTACCATCCATCACTTTAACCTCAGCATGACAAGCACAATTGCTTACACCAAGGGCCTTTACTCCTGCCACAGCAGCAGACTTAATAACAGTAACTATATCTTCTGGAAATATTGATGGCTGATTGTGGCCAAGCTCTACAAAGTGAGGAGCCTCCGTCGTTTTCTTGTCTGTTACGGTCAGTACATTCACCACACTATTCCAAACAATAATCTCTATTGAGAACTCCGGCCCTTCAATAAACTGCTCCAACATTACAGTCTTATCACGGCTCTCACTTTTGGCTATCTCAAACAAGCGTGCAAACTCCTGTATCGGAATATCAGCTGGAATCTTTGCAATGCCACGAGATCCACTATTGCGAGAGGGTTTCAGGATGCAAGTACCAGAAAAGTCAGTGCAGAATACTCCCCAAGCGACTTCTATTTCACTGAAACAACTACTCTTGGGAGAAGGTACATTACCTGATTCAAAAGCCTCACGCATGAGATGTTTGTTTGTAGCATAAATTGCTTGCTCACGTGAAACACCAGAAAGGCCAAGTTCATCATTAAGCCTTCCCATCACATTCATAGACACCTCCGAACATGGATGAATCACTCCATCAATACCCTCTTCGCGAGCTATTCGAAGAACATCCTCTTCAGAAGTGATATTCACCACCACTGGCTTATCGGCATACTGCAATCCTACAGCATTTGGATCCCCATCAGCTGCAATTACGTATATGCCCATTTCTTTGGCTTTCTTTATCACAGGAATCTGGAGGATACCAGCAGCCAATACCATAAGCTTCTTCATAATCTAATTCAATATTTTCAATATTCTTTCTGCAATCAGTTCCATATCGTTCCAGTCATATCTCTGATCGATAGGTATAGATAACATCTGCTCGCCCATCGTTTTGGATACAGCACAAACTTGTTGTGCCTCTTTGCAGATAGGCCACAATACTGGGGCATACACTCCAGTTTTTGCAAGTTTTCCCTGAACAACATTGCGATTCTTCACCAAAATAGGGAGTGAAAATGGAGCACCTTCCAGCGAACGTTCCACCCCCGGAACCATTCTTACTTTATCTCTCAGCAACTCCATCAAGTGTTTCATATTCTCTCGTCGAGCATAAGCAATCTCTTCACCATTCACCAACGCAAACATCTTCATTGCACGTTCAGAAATTGGCCGAACAGCATCAAACTCGTTAATAATCCCCTCACACTCTCTGATGGAGCCAAGAAATTCCTGCTTCATTTCCTGATCATTGCTCCAACCGTAGCGTTTCTTTTCTGTCTGTGCTACAAATCGTTTATCTGCAAAATCTTTCTGTTCACTCTGAATATTATCCTTTTTCAAGAGCAATTTGCTCAAGATTATGGAACCATCACAAACACCTATCGACTTTCTGATACTCGACACATAGATATCAACCTGAGGATTGTGAATCTGCTTAATGGAAAAAGTACAATGACTGAAGTCCTCAATCACTACTATTTTCTCATCATACTCCTTTACCCTCCTTACAGCCGCACTAGTTGAAGCACTTCCATAGAAGTTCATCGTCAGTATAGCCTGTGGCTTATGAGTCTTCAACAACTGCTCAAGATAACCAGTATCCACTGTCAGATCTTCTTTCAGTCTATAATATACAATCTTCCATCCAGTTCTCTCAAATGGAGCGCTCATCGACCAACAGCAATAGGCTGGAAAGAGAATCGTTTTCTTTTCAGTATCAAATACCGAAATTGCGGTAAGAAGCAAAGCCTCCCTACCACTCCTCAGATACAACACCTCCCGACCGAAGTCACCCAATGACTCAAAATAGCCATCGGGGAGCACAAGAGCTGGATATTCGCTACCGTATTCTCTCATTATTTTCTGTCCTTTGAGATATTCACATTTTCACGGGAGAAAACTGTCTTCACAGTTTTGAGTACAATCTTCACATCAAGCATAAACGAGATGTGGTCTGCATAATAGACATCATTCTTAAGCTTCTCCATTCCGTCCACACTATTGCGAAAATATGCTTGATTGTAACCTGTGATTCCTGGTTTTACAGTAAGGATTGCTTTATCATGATCTTTATATATGTCCAACCAATCAAGAGGATCAGGACGAGGACCAATCAAGCTCATGTCGCCCACAAGAATGTTCAAGAACTGAGGAATCTCATCAATGCTTGTATTACGCATAAACTTACCTACCTTAGTCACACGTGGATCGTCATCTCCGTTATAGGTACTTCCATCAGCTAAACGAATATCTGGAGCATTCACTTTCATTGAGCGGAATTTGAGCATACTAAAAGGGGTACCTCCCTTAGTGATTCGTCGTGCTTTATAGAAGATTGGACCTCTATCCTCAAACCATATTATTGGACCCATGATACAAATAGCAATCAACACAAAAGGAAATGCACAAAGTGCCACTATTAAATCAAAGATTCTCTTTAGGAAATGTACGTACATAATCTGTTAGATTGTTAGTTTATTACAGTTCTTTTACAATCTCTACAAAATTTTCCATCACGTACTCCACATCCTCCATGCTCATACGAGTGTTCAGCGGAAGAGTAATCTCGTTCTCGAAGAGATGGTATGCGTTAGGATAGTTAGCAATATCAAAGCCAAGTGCCTTGTAAGCAGTCATCATAGGGAGTGGCTTGTAGTGCACGTTGGTTCCAATGCCCCTCTCTGCCATCTTCTCAATCACCTTGTTAGCCTCCTCGCGGGTGCGCCCCCGTAGACGGACGAGATATAGGTGGTGTGATGAGCAATGGTCATCAGACTTATGGTTCAGATAGGCTACTTGATGGTCAATATCAAGACCGGCATTAAGCTTATCGATAGCAACATTGTAAACAGCCACATACTCCTGACGCTTCTGAAGCATCTCAGGGTAGCGGTCGAACTGCACGAGACCAAGTGCTGCCATGATATCAGTCATATTGCACTTATACCATGAGCCGATAATGTCATACTCCCAAGCTCCGAGTTTAGTCTTAGCAAGAGCATCCTTGTTTTGTCCGTGGAGAGAGAATAGTTGAGAGAGACGATAGAGAAGTTCATTCCAAGTCTCCCCTTCTTTCTTAGGAACAGTAGACAGATAATCCACATCAGTAGGAACCACCTCAGTACCGAAAGGCAGATTCCAAGTCATAGCACCTCCCTCAGCAGTAGTGAAGTTCTTTACTGCATGGAAACTAAAAGAACTGAAGTCAGCAATCTCACCAGCCATTTTTCCACGCCATTTTGCACCAAAAGAATGGGCACAGTCTGCACTGATTACAATATGACCAATCTTACGCTGAAGGTCGTTAGACGGGCGGAAGAGATGCTTTTTCTCCTCTACAATCTGACGTACACGATCATAGTCAGCAACGATACCGCCAAGGTCCACGGGGACAATCACCTTAGTATGCTCAGTGATAGCTGCTGCCAACTTATCGTAGTCCATCTCCACATTGTCTTTCTGGCTATCCACTATCACCACTTTGCAACCTACATGCTGAGTTACAGAAGCAGATGCAGTATAGGTGTAAGCCGGAACGATAACCTCATCCTCAGGCTGCAGGTTAAGAAGGCGGAGCACCATCTCCATAGCTGCAGTCGCAGAGTTAAGACATACCGTCTTCTCTGTGTGGACATATTCTGAAATCTGTTTTTCGAGCTTTTTTGTACGAGGGCCGGTGGTAATCCAACCACTCAAAATCACGTTACGTACTTCATTTGCCTCCGCCTCTGTCATATCAGGAGGACTGAAAGGAACATTTCTTAATGGCATATTCATAATTATATATGTTTATTCAATTATTTCTTTTTGTATAATTCAAATATCCCCTCTAGTTGCTTACGTGTATATCTCTCCTTTTCAGGGTATATCTTTGCTTCATGTTCCAATATCTGGTCAATTGTCCAGTAGAACTTAATGAACTTAGCTGGCACACCACCGCATACACAATATGGTGGCATCGATTTAGTTATCACTGCTCCAGCTGCGACTGTCGAACCTCTTCCTATTGTAACTCCAGATAATAAAGTAACATTCATTCCGATCCATACATCTTCCTCCACAATGACATCTTGATCTAAACCCGCAGGTTTCATTTCCTCAGTTATATTTCGATATGGTACCCCTATTATGCGAGCATGGTTTCCTGTACTTACTTTTAACCCTTCAGCAGCCCCTGAATTTTTCTTCATAATGAACTTGGCATTTGTCGTTAGTAGTGTCGCATGATTTAATCCATTATTTCCATAAAGAAATACATTCTTAGGATTTGACACAGAAAGTGGAGGTGTTATCAACACGTCATCAGCAATATAACCAAATTTCTTACGTCTGATAATAAAATACTCGAAGAACAAGAATACTATTCCCCTGATTGTAGGATTTTGTTTTAAAGCTGAAATAAAACTCATGAAATAATAGTTTGAGCAGCCACCACTCCTTGAGTGTTGACTACGTTTTTTTGTATGATCTAAATATTTACTCTAAATTCGCATTAGTATTTTTTGTCTGATGGATATAAATTTTGGAACATGATGAACTTTGTCAGTACA
>ENA-UESE01000134-UESE01000134.1-human-gut-metagenome-genome-assembly--contig:-NODE-134-length-126994-cov-12.225809_pt1 | contig 126994 bp, 90 predicted proteins | sample MGYA00242995_ERZ507996 | MGnify/ENA primary metagenome ERZ507996 (study PRJEB26167, sample SAMN06115489) | human gut metagenome | host: Homo sapiens | place: China:Sichuan | collected 2015-04-15...
AAGGAAACGGCAAGGCGGATGCTGACGGAATATGAGAAGCACAGGGACAATAGTTTGTACAGTTCGGTGATGGATATTGTGGTAAGGGCGAATAAAGAGGCATTTTACGAGGAGGAAAATACTATGTGTGAGGCGTTGGAGCAGATAATCAATGAGAAGCTGGATGCGAGGGAAGAGAGAGGAAAGCAGGAAGGCAGAGAACAGGGCAGACAGGAAGGAATGAAAGCCCTGCTGTGCAGCAGGAAAAATACGGTCTGCAATTTACGGAAAATGAATTTGTCCACGGAGCAGATAGCTTTTGCGGTGGAAGAAAGTGTGGAAACCGTAGAAAAATGGCTGGCAGAAATTTAAAAATTTTTCTTGCAATGGAAAAAAGAATGTGCTAGTATACTTGCATACAAAAAATGCAGAGAACGAGACTCTTATCAGGAAAAGCAACAGGAAGACGGTGTCACCGACTGAGAGCGCTGTCAGTGGGAACTGGTAAAGGGAACACTCGGGAGCAGCTTATCTGAACCTGTGAGGGAAAGCCAGCTAGGATAAGACGTGCGCGCGCGTTAAGTGCAAGAGAGGATTTGCCGGAGAATATCTTTGATGGAAGATACGGCAGGTCAATGCGGGTGGTACCGCGGATAATGCAGGAAGTGATATCCTGAAGATTATTCGTCCCGGAATGCAGAAAACTGTGTTCCGGGCTTTTTGTCGTATGCAGACTGTAAGCCGGAACACATGACAAACAGGAAAACCAGGAGGAGAAGCAAATGGAAATGAAAAACTGTTACAGGGATATCACAATCAAAGAGATAACAGAGCAGCATATCGGACAGACGCTCCGGGTGGCTGGCTGGGTAGAAAATATCAGGGACCACGGCGGAGTATCCTTTGTGGATTTGAGAGATATGTATGGTGTGCTGCAGGTGGTCATCCGCAAAACGGAGCTTTTAAAGGGACTTACCAGAGAAACCTGCGTCAGCATTGCGGGCCCGGTGGAAAAGCGGGATGAGGAAACCTACAACCCGAAAATTCCTACCGGTACGATTGAACTGGAGGCCCGTGAAATTACAGTTTTGGGAAAGGTATACGGACAGCTTCCCTTTGAAGTCATGACCTCTAAGGAAATCAGAGAGGATGTCCGTCTGAAATATCGTTATCTGGATTTGCGGAACGCAAAGGTGCGGGACAACATTTTATTCCGCTCCAAGGTGATTGCCTTTTTACGCCGGAAAATGACGGATATGGGATTTGTGGAAATCCAGACGCCGATTTTGTGTGCCTCTTCTCCGGAGGGAGCCAGAGATTATATTGTTCCCTCCAGAAAATATAAGGGAAAATTCTATGCACTGCCTCAGGCACCCCAGCAGTATAAGCAGCTTCTGATGGTGTCCGGGATTGATAAATATTTCCAGATAGCTCCCTGCTTTCGGGATGAGGATGCCCGGGCAGACCGTTCTCCCGGAGAATTTTATCAGCTTGATTTTGAAATGAGCTTTGCCACCCAGGAGGATGTTTTCAGGGTTGGAGAGGAAGTGCTTTCTGAAACCTTTGAGAAATTTGCACCGGAAGGGGCAGCGGTGACAAAGGCACCCTATCCGGTTATCAGCTATAAGCAGGCGATGCTGGAGTTTGGCTGTGATAAGCCGGATTTGAGAAACCCGCTGCGGATTATGGATGTGACAGACTTCTTCCAGAAATGTACTTTTAAGCCCTTTATCGGCAGAACAGTCCGGGCGATTAAGGTACATGAGGAAATGAGCAAGGGCTTCCATGAAAAGCTGCTTTCCTTCGCCACCTCCCTCGGGATGGGCGGACTGGGATATCTGGAAGTGGCAGAGAACCTGTCCTATAAGGGACCCATTGACAAATTTATTCCGGAGGAAGCAAAGGGAGAACTTTTACAGCTTGCCGGACTGCAGGCAGGAGATACGATTTTCTTTATTGCAGATAAGGAAGAACGGGCAAATTTCTATGCGGGAAAAATCAGAAATGAACTGGGAGATAAGCTGGGGCTGACAGAGAAGAACGCTTTCCGTTTCTGCTATGTGAATGATTTCCCCATGTATGAACTCGACCCGGAAACAAAGCAGCTTGGATTTACCCACAATCCTTTTTCCATGCCCCAGGGAGGTCTGGAAGCGCTGGAAACAAAGAATCCGCTGGATATTCTGGCATATCAGTATGACATTGTCTGCAACGGAATTGAGCTTTCCTCCGGCGCAGTCAGAAACCACGATATGCATATTATGACAAAGGCATTCGAGATTGCCGGATATGACGAGGAAACCTTAAAGACAAAGTTTGGAGCCCTGTATCAGGCGTTCCAGTTTGGAGCACCCCCTCACGCAGGAATGGCGCCCGGTGTGGACAGGATGCTGATGCTTTTAAGAGGCGAGGAAAACATCAGGGAGGTAATAGCTTTCCCCATGAGCGGTTCTGCACAGGATTTGATGTGCAATGCACCGGGTGAGGTAACGGAGAAGCAGCTTCGTGAGGTGCATATCAGGGTTCGTGATTAAGCCGGGAGTATCAGACCCGGACGAAAACAGGAGGAAATGATGGCAAATCAGATTACGGATGAAACAATAGAATATGTTGGGATTCTTGCCAAGCTGGAGCTGGACGAGGCGGAAAAGGAAGCGGCGAAGAAGGATATGGGCAGGATGCTGGATTACATTGAAAAGCTGAATGAACTGGATACTGCGGGAGTAGAGCCCATGTCCCATGTTTTCCCGGTGCAGAATGTATTTCGGGAGGATATCGTAACCAATGGGGATGAGAGTGAAAAGACACTTCGGAATGCCCCGGAGGAGAAGGACAATATGTTTGTGGTACCGAAAACATTTGAGTAAGGGCAGGGAAAGGCATGGAAAAGAGCATGGAAAAAACACAGATTCTGTCTTTGTCGGCTTTGGAGCTGGGCAGGGCAATCAAAGAGGGAAAAGCGACAGCAGTAGAGGCGATGGAAGCGGTGCTTTCCAGGATAGAGGAAAAGGAAGAGCTGTATCATTGCTATGTGACCATTGACCGTAAGGCGGCAATGGAACAGGCGGTGAAGGTACAGGCACAGATAGAAGCGGGAGAACTGACACATCCTCTGGCGGGGGTTCCGGTGGCGGTAAAGGATAATCTCTGTACAGAGGGACTTCTGACGACCTGCTCTTCCAAAATACTGGAAAATTTTGTTCCAACCTTTGACGCGGAGGCGGTAAAGCGGCTGCGGGAGGCTGGTATGGTAATCATTGGGAAAACCAATATGGACGAATTTGCCATGGGTTCTACAACGGAAACCTCCGCCTACGGTGTGACAAGAAACCCGAAGAACCCGGAGCATGTGCCGGGTGGCTCTTCAGGCGGCTCTGCGGCTTCGGTTGCAGCGGAGGAATGTTTTATTGCCATTGGTTCCGATACCGGCGGTTCCATCCGGCAGCCCGCTTCCTATTGCGGTGTGGTAGGAATGAAGCCGACCTACGGAACAATATCCCGGTACGGACTGATTGCCTATGGCTCTTCTCTGGATCAGGTTGGACCGCTGGCAAAAAATGTGGAGGACTGCGCGGTAATGCTGGAGCTGCTGGCAGCCCATGACGAAAAGGATTCCACTTCCATTCCAAGAGAGGATACGGATTTTACCAGTGCGCTGCAAAAAGATGTCAGAGGAATGAAAATCGGGATTCCCAGAGATTATTTTGGGGAGGGTCTGGACAGAGAGGTCAGGGAAGCGGTGCTTGGGGCAGCGGAAACCTTACGGGAAAACGGAGCGATTGTGGAGGAGTTTGACTTAAGCCTTGTGGAATATGCCATTCCCGCTTATTATACCATTGCGGCAGCGGAGGCAAGCTCCAATCTGGAGCGCTTTGACGGGATTAAATACGGATATCGGGCAAAGGATGCGGAGGGGCTGCATCAGATGTATAAAAAGACCCGTTCCCAGGGCTTCGGGGCAGAGGTGAAGCGTCGGATTATGCTGGGAAGCTTTGTTTTAAGCTCCGGTTATTATGATGCCTATTATTTAAAGGCACTCCGGGTAAAAGCCATGATTAAAAAGGCTTTTGACAGAGCGTTTGAGAAATATGACTGTATTTTAGGCCCGGTGGCACCTACGACGGCGCCGAAGCTGGGAGAAAGTCTTTCCGACCCGATTAAAATGTATCTGGGAGATATTTATACGATTTCCGTCAATCTGGCGGGACTTCCGGGAATCAGCGTTCCCTGCGGAGAGGACAGTCAGGGGCTGCCAATCGGTTTACAGCTTATCGGTGACTGCTTTGGGGAGAAGAAGCTGATACAGACGGCTTACACCTATGAGCAGTTGAAAAAGGAAAAAGAGCATGCGTAGGAAAAGAGCGCGGAAATGGGGACTAAAATGAGTAAAGAATACGAAACAGTGATAGGTCTGGAAGTGCATGTGGAACTGGCAACCAAAACAAAAATCTTCTGCGGCTGCTCCACCGCCTTCGGTGGCAGACCAAATTCCCATACCTGCCCGGTCTGCACGGGTATGCCCGGTTCGCTGCCGGTGTTAAATAAGAAGGTTCTGGAATATGCTGTGGCAGTGGGACTTGCAACAAACTGTGAGATTACCCGGTATTGCAAATTTGACAGAAAGAACTATTTTTACCCGGATAACCCGCAGAATTATCAGATTTCCCAGTTATATCTTCCCATCTGCAGAAACGGATATGTGGAAATAGAAACGGAAAGCGGCGGCAAAAAGGTAGGGATTCATGAAATCCATATGGAGGAGGATGCCGGAAAGCTGATTCATGATGAATGGGAGGACTGTACTCTTGTGGATTATAACCGTTCCGGTGTGCCGCTGATTGAGATTGTGTCGGAGCCGGATATGCGGAGTGCAGAGGAGGTGATTGCCTATCTGGAGAAGCTGCGTCTGATTATCCAGTATCTGGGAGCGAGTGACTGTAAATTACAGGAGGGCTCCATGCGGGCGGATGTCAATCTGTCTGTACGCGAGGTGGGGGCAGAAGAGTTCGGTACTCGTACGGAAATGAAAAACCTTAATTCCTTCCGGGCAATCGCAAGGGCAATCGAGGGGGAGAAGAACCGCCAGATTGATTTGCTGGAATCCGGGGAGGCAGTGGTACAGGAAACGAGAAGATGGGATGATGCAAAGGAAACCTCCTATGCGATGCGTTCCAAGGAGGATGCCCAGGATTACCGGTATTTTCCGGATCCGGATTTGACACCGATTTTTGTCAGTGATGAATTTTTAGAGGAAATTAAGGGGAAACAGCCGGAGTTTCGGACAGAAAAAATGAAGAGATATAAAGAAGAGTTCGATATTCCGGAGTATGATATTGAAATCATTACCGGTTCAAAGCATATGGCAGATATCTTTGAGGCAACCGTAGCGCTGGGGGCACAGCCCAAGAAGGTTTCCAACTGGCTGATGGGAGAAACCTTAAGGCTTTTGAAGGAGAAGGAACTGGATGCGGAGGATATCCGGTTTTCCCCGGAACATCTGGCAGCGTTAATTGCACTGACAGACGCCAGGGCAATCAGCTCCACTGTGGCAAAGGAAGTCTTTGAGGTTTTGTTTGAAGAGGATATTGACCCTGAACAGTATGTGGAGGAAAAGGGCTTAAAGACAGTACAGGATGAGGGGGCTTTAAAGGAAACCGTGCTGCAGGTTATCGCAGCAAACCCCCAGTCTGTAGAGGATTACCATAACGGAAAGGAAAAGGCAATCGGATTTCTGGTAGGTCAGACCATGAAGGCAATGAAGGGAAAGGCAGACCCGGCAAGTGTCAACCAGCTTTTGAAGGAAGCCCTGCAAAAGTAACCGCCTTATTTATTTTCCCATACAAAATCAATAAAGGCTAAAGCATTGTCCAGCCGCTTTGTATTGACAAAGACGCAGGCAACCACATCATCACTTCTGTAATAATAATTTGCCCGGAGATTTTCACAATCGTCCAGATAAATACCCACGGGAACGGGTTCCTCCATGGAATCCGGGTCCCTGGGGTCGGGCATCTCCAAATCCAGTTCGCCCGTCAGATTGTTCGGGTCATCCAGCTGTTTATTTCTCTCTTCTACCACAGCCATATCTATATAGTAGAAATAAGGTTCATATTCCTGCAGCTGCTCAGGACTTAAAATCTCCCGCAAATCATAAAAATCTTCCTGATAGGAATAATTTTCCAGAGTATCCACATCCGTTATCATGACATCCATTTCTCCGGCGGCAAGATAAGCCATATATTTCTGGGCAGAGGTAATGGTATTTTCATCCAGGGAATCATAGTCAATGCTCATGGTTGTATCGATACGGATATCATATTCGGAGGTATCAATCCCTGCGTATTCCGCAAAGGCATCTGGATAAACATCCGATTCGGAATAGGACAGATAGCCGTCGGAACTTTTGGTAAGGGTATTTAACATACAGACGTAGAGGGCATCCTCCTTGTTCCTTGTCAACTGGACAATAAAGGAAACAATCAGGATAACTGCAAAAACAGCAATGAGGACATGCCATTTATAATAATAGAAAAAATAGGATATTTTTTCCTTTGGGGTGCCGTTTTTCAGCGCCTGCCGTTCTTCTTTAAATTCATCCATTACTGCCATGGAAGAGTACCGCCTTTCATATGAAACCGTGATAAATTAAATCATTACAAATATGTTCATGATATGAGGGTCAAAAGGTACTTTGCCCCTCACTTGATATCTACGAATTACTTCGCTGCCAAAGCAGCTCCTGTAATTCTAAAACATTCGGAATCCGCTGATTTACTGCGTAAATCGCTACTTCCTCATGTTTTGCGGGTCCCAAGGTCTTTCACTCACTTATGAGCAAGCTCATGTGAGTTCAGACCTTTTGACCCTGATATCATGTTCATATCATACGGTGTTTTGGTTATAATGTCAATGAACGGCAGATTACGGGATTCTAAAAAAAGAATAAAAAGTTTGCAACTTCGGACAAGTTGAGCTATCATTAAAACAAACAAAAGCGAGTACGGGAAAGGAACGGATACAAAATGAGTGATGCTTATGTGGAATGTCTGGTAAAGGCAAAAACCCCATGGTGGGGAGGCTTTCTGAAGGTTGTTTTAATTGCACTGACAGTTCTTCTGGGGATTGTCATGTTTTTAACCATGAATGTTATCCTGCTGGTGGTTGCAGTGGCAGCAGGAGCTGGCGCATATTTCATCAATCTGACAACGGATTTGGAATATGAATATCTTTATCTGGATAAGGAACTGACCATTGACAAGGTCATGGCAAAAACCAGGAGAAAACGTGTGGCAGTTTATCAGCTGGACAGAGTGGAAATTCTGGCACCGATAAAAAGCTATCATCTGGATAATTATAAGAACCGGGATACAAAGGCAAAGGATTACAGCATCGGCTATGAGGAACAGCCGGATTTGCGTTATGTAATGTATTATGAAGGCGGAGAAAAGCTGATTTTAAGCCCCTCTCCGGAAATGATTAAGGTAATGAGAAATGTGGCACCCAGAAAGGTGTTCGCAGATTGACATTTTCTTTTGTTTTTGTTACACTCATATGCAAAACAGCTCAAAAGGCAAACACAATTTAACACAGGAGGATTGGAAATGGGACAGATTATCGGTGAAGGCATTACCTTTGATGATGTGCTGTTAGTACCGGCATACTCACAGGTAGTTCCCAATCAGGTAGATTTAACGACCTGGCTGACAAAGAAAATCAAACTGAACATTCCTATGATGAGTGCAGGAATGGACACTGTAACAGAGCATCGCATGGCGATTGCCATGGCAAGACAGGGTGGTATCGGTATCATCCACAAAAATATGTCTATCGAAGCCCAGGCGGAAGAAGTAGACAAGGTAAAGCGTTCTGAGAATGGTGTCATCACAGACCCCTTTTCCCTTACTCCCGAGCATACACTGGCAGATGCAGACGCCCTGATGGGAAAATTCCGTATTTCCGGTGTGCCGATTACAGAGGGACGCAGGCTGGTAGGTATTATTACCAACCGTGACCTGAAATTTGAAACAGATTTTACCAAGAAAATCAAGGAATCCATGACCAGCGAAGGTCTGATTACCGCTCCGGAGGGAATTACCCTTGAGGAAGCAAAGAAGATTCTGGCAAAGGCAAGAAAAGAGAAGCTTCCCATTGTGGACAAGGACTTTAACTTAAAGGGTCTGATTACCATTAAGGATATTGAGAAAACCATCAAGTATCCTCTGGCAGCAAAGGATGCACAGGGCAGACTGCTTTGCGGTGCAGGCGTTGGCATTACCGCAAATGTACTGGATCGTGTGGCTGCACTGGTGGATGCGAAGGTGGATGTTATTGTACTGGACAGTGCTCACGGACATTCCCAGAATGTATTGAACTGTCTGAAAATGATTAAGGAAAAATATCCTGATTTGCAGGTTATCGCCGGAAATGTGGCGACAGGCGAAGCAACAAAAGCGTTGATTGAAGCAGGAGCAGATGCGGTAAAGGTTGGTATCGGTCCCGGTTCCATCTGTACAACCCGTGTGGTAGCAGGTATCGGTGTGCCTCAGATTTCCGCAATTATGGATTGTTATGCAGTGGCTTCCCAGTATGATATCCCGATTATTGCGGATGGCGGTATCAAGTACTCCGGTGATGTGACAAAGGCAATTGCAGCAGGCGGAAACGTATGTATGATGGGAAGCATGTTCGCCGGCTGTGAAGAGAGCCCCGGAGATTATGAACTGTTCCAGGGAAGAAAATATAAGGTATATCGTGGAATGGGTTCCATTGCCGCTATGGAGAATGGCAGCAAGGACCGTTATTTCCAGGAAAATGCAAAGAAACTGGTTCCCGAAGGCGTAGAAGGACGAGTTGCCTACAAGGGAGCAGTGGAGGATACTGTATTCCAGCTTCTGGGCGGCTTACGTTCCGGTATGGGTTACTGTGGTGCCCACAACATTCAGGAATTGAAGGAAACCGGAAGATTTGTAAAGATTTCAGCCGCATCCCTGAAGGAAAGCCATCCTCATGATATCCATATCACGAAGGAAGCGCCCAACTACAGCGTGGATGATAAATAAGAAAAACAGGAAACAGAGAGAGCGATACACTTGTCGAAGGTGTATCGTTCTTTTTTGTGGACAGGGAGTGGCGATTATCATGATTTCTTCGGAATTGCCGGAATTCCTTGCGTGAGCGACAGGATTCCGGTGAAAATCAACGAGGGACTGGACTGCAAAAAAACGGAGGATACAGACCTGTAAAGAATTGTCGGAGAATAGTGGAAACTGGCGGAAAACAGGGATGAATTGACGAAAGTAATAGGGAATAAGTACTGTTTTTGTAGAAAAATGTATAAAATATTGTATCAATTTGGAGAAATATGCTACAATGTACACATTGACGAGGGTCCCCTGTGAGGGGGAAAAGGAGATACTGAGTGCAGGTTGAAAATATATTGGGATTGATACAGGAAGAGGAATTACAGTATTTACAGGAAGAATTTTGCCAGGTAACAGGTGTGTGTGCCTGTTGCCTGGATAGAAACGGGAAAAAGATTACAGTGATTTCCGGAACAGAGGAACAGAAAAAGCAGTTTATAAAGTACGAGGCGGAGAAAAGCTTTTCCGGTATTCTGGAACGGGTGGAAGAGGGCTCGCTGGAGGATTTGGCAGTGGAAGAGCTTCCGGAGGGCGGGAGCGGGGCGTCCATTGCAATCAGAATCAGCGGAAAAACCATGCTGTACTGGCTGGTACTTTTTTACGGGGAAAATGACAGATTTTTTCCTATACTGGATTTACTGCGGGACAGCAGTATTACTCTTTTAAGAAACAAGATTTCCTGCTTCAGTGCGGAGGCGGAAAGCCGCAGAAGCCGTTTTGCAGAGCTGGAAATGGAACGGAATCTGCATACGATAGAGGCAACGACTCAGATTGTGCAGCTTCTGGACAGCGAAGAGCGGATGGAAAAAATCATGGATAAGTGGCTTCGGGTGCTGGGAGAGCATCTGAAGGTGGATTCTGCAGTGATTTTTTATCTGTACCGGGAAAAGGGAACAATGGATGTTGCCTTTGAATGGCTGGCGGAGGGGAAGCTGTCCTATTTTGACCGTACCAGAAATCAGCCGCTGAAGCCATGGCTTCTGACGGACAAGCCGTTAGTGTATTCTTCGGATACGGCAGTCAGTGAATACTGGGAAAATATCAGGAAAATCGGTGTCCGGGCAATGATGCTGTTTCCGATAGGGCAGTTGAAGGATAAGGCTGAGATTGTAGTTGCCTTAAACCACAGGGAGAAAAAGCATAGCTGGAATATGCCGGAGATTAAGTTTACTTCGGATGCGGTAAAGGTATTACAGAGCATTGTCACAAGAAAGCAGCAGAAGAACTCTCTGGCAGGCTCCTATCAGGCGATGGAGGCAATTCTGGATAATGTAAGCTGCGCTGTTTATGTGACGGACAAGCAGACGGAGGAGGTTCTGTTTGGAAACCGCAGGCTGCAGAATACCTTTGCAGCGGAATTGAAAAACGGACAGTTTTCAAAGCTTCTCCATGATGGAATCGAAAATGGAAAGGAAAACGGATATTACGAGATATATCATATGTTCCGGGAACGCTGGTATGATTTGAGCTTCAAGGAAATCACCTGGGTGGATGGCAGACAGGCTGTTCTGTATTCCATGTATGATATTACGGATAAAAAGCTGTATCAGCGGAAGATAGAGCAGCAGGCTTATACGGATTTCCTGACAGGGCTTTACAACAGAATGTGCTGTGAGAGAGATCTTGCCAGACAGATTGATGAGGCAAAGAAAACCGGAAAGACCGGGGCACTGCTTTATCTGGATTTGGATGACTTCAAGCATATCAATGACGGTCTGGGGCATCAGTACGGGGATGTGCTTTTAAAAGCAATTTCCCATGCGGTGCAGCGGATTCGGGGCATTGAAAATACTTGTTACCGGATGGGCGGGGATGAGTTTGTCATTGTGGTGCCACCGGAGCATTATGAAAATTTCGAGCAGATTGTGGAGAATATCAGGAAGATTTTTGAAAAGCCCTGGTTTTTGAAGGATGCGGATTATTACTGTACCATGAGTATGGGAATCGTAACCTTCCCGGATTTGGGAGATTCCGTGGCGGATTTGATTAAAAAGGCAGATATCGCCATGTATGAGGCGAAGAAGAGCGGAAAGAACCGGGTGGCACGGTATAATGAAGGCATCAATTCCTCCTCCGGCAGACGTCTGGATATGGAAAAGAACATGCGGGATGCCGCCGGGGATGATTACCGGGAATTTGAGATTTATTATCAACCCATCGTGGATGTGGAGGAGAACAGATGTGCCGGGGCGGAGGCTTTGATTCGCTGGAACAGTACGAAGCTGGGCTTTATCCCGCCCACAGAGTTTATTCCTCTGGCAGAGTATCTCGGGCTTATCAATCCCATCGGCAACCATGTGCTGAAGGAGGCATGCAGGCAGTGCCGGAAATGGAATGAAGCGGGCTTCCCGGATTATAAGGTCAATGTGAATCTGTCCGTGGTACAGCTTTTGCAGCCGGATGTGGTGGAACTGGTGGAGGCTGCGCTTAAGGAAACGGGAATCGAACCCCGGAATCTGACGCTGGAGGTAACGGAAAGCCTTGCCATCAACGATATGGAAAGAATGAAAAAGATTCTGGAGAGAATCAAGTCCCTGGGAGTAAAAATAGCCCTGGACGATTTCGGGACGGGCTATTCTTCTCTGAACCATATCCGGGAGATTCCCTTTGATGTAATTAAGGTGGATCAGAGCTTTGTGAAGGAACTGGCAAACGATGCCTATTCCCAGTCCTTTGTCAAGATGGTGGCAGAGCTGGCGCAGACCCTTGGGGTAAATATCTGTGTGGAGGGAATTGAAACTCAGGCACAATACAGGGTTGTCCGGGAAATGAAGGTAAAGTATATTCAGGGCTTTTACTTTGACAGACCCATGCAGCAGTGTGATTTTGAGAAAAAGTATGTCTGTCAAGAAAAGGCTTGCATTCCGGAGAAAAAGAAGGTAAGATAATTTCAGAGGCTGCATGACTGGCGGAAGTAGGATTACCTACGGGGAGTGTAGCAGGAAATAAGCCGACCGCCTGGGCACCACTTGTTTTGTGATGCGCAGGTGGTCTTTTTTTACAGGAAAGGGAGAAACTATGCTTGATTTGAGTCGGGAACTGAAAAACAATGCTTATCCGGGAAGAGGAATTGTCCTGGGTCGGACGAAGGATGGAAAGTCTGCGGTAGCAGCCTATTTTATCATGGGACGCAGCACCAACAGCAGAAACCGTGTGTTTGTAACAGAGGGAGAGGGGATTCGTACAGAAGCCTTTGATGCCTCCAGGCTGGAAGACCCCAGTCTGATTATTTATGCTCCGGTGCGGGTTCTGGGCAACAAGACTATTGTCACCAACGGGGACCAGACGGATACCATTTATGATGGAATGGACAATCAGCTTACCTTTGAGCAGTCCTTGAGAAGCCGGGAGTTTGAGCCGGACGGACCGAATTATACGCCGAGAATCTCAGGCGTGATGCATATTGAGGGCGGACGCTATCACTATGCCATGTCTATTTTAAAGAGCAATCACGGGGATGCTTCCTCCTGCGTGAGAAATACCTTTGCCTATGAAACACCCCTTGCAGGAGAGGGACATTTTATTCATACCTATATGCACGACGGAAATCCGTTGCCCAGCTTTGAGGGAGAGCCGAAGCGTGTTGCAATCGAGGGAGATATTGACAGCTTTTCTGCAATGCTCTGGGACAGCCTGAATGAGGACAACAAGGTTTCCCTTTTTGTCAGATTTATTGATATTGAAACCGGAAAATATGAAACCAGAATCATCAATAAGAATCAAAAATAAAGTGCTGCATACTATATAATGCGCAGGAATGGAGAGCAGGATGAAAGAAATTCAGTTAAAGTATGGTTGTAACCCGAATCAGAAGCCTTCCAGAATTTATATGGAAAACGGCGGAGAACTGCCGGTAACTGTCCTGAACGGCAGACCCGGCTATATCAATTTTCTGGATGCCTTTAACGGCTGGCAGCTTGTAAAGGAATTAAAGGAGGCAACAGGACTTCCTGCGGCAACCTCCTTCAAGCATGTATCTCCCGCAGGTGCTGCGGTAGGACTTCCGTTGGATGAAACCCTGGCAAAAATTTACTGGGTGGACGATTTGGGAAAGCTTTCTCCTCTGGCATGTGCCTATGCCAGGGCAAGAGGTGCGGACAGAATGTCCTCCTTCGGTGATTTTATCGCCCTGTCTGATGTCTGTGATGTGGATACGGCAAAGCTGATTAAGAGAGAGGTTTCCGACGGCGTAATTGCTCCCGGCTATACCCCCGAGGCACTGGAACTGTTAAAGGCAAAGAAGAACGGAAATTATAATGTTATCCAGATAGATGCTTCCTATGTACCTGCCAAAATCGAGAGAAAGCAGGTTTACGGAATTACCTTTGAGCAGGGCAGAAATGAACTGGATATCAACGGGAATCTACTTTCCAATATTGTGACGGAAAATAAGGAAATCCCGGAGGCGGCCCTGATTGATATGAAGATTGCCCTGATTACCTTAAAGTATACCCAGTCTAATTCTGTCTGCTATGTAAAGGGCGGTCAGGCAATCGGTATCGGAGCGGGGCAGCAGTCCAGAATCCACTGTACCAGACTGGCAGGCCAGAAGGCAGATAACTGGTTTTTACGTCAGTCCCCTCAGGTGCTTGGCTTAAAGTTTGTAGAGGGACTTGGCAGAGCAAACAGAGATAATGCCATTGATGTTTACATGGGCGATGAATATATGGATGTACTGGCAGACGGCGAATGGGAAAAGATTTTCAGCGAAAAGCCCCCTGTCTTTACCAGAGAGGAAAAGAGAGCATGGCTGGATAAGATGCAGGATGTTACATTGGGCTCCGATGCCTTCTTCCCCTTCTCTGACAATATCGAGCGTGCCCATAAGAGCGGTGTAAAGTATATCGCACAGCCCGGCGGAAGCGTCAGGGATGATGCTGTCATTGCCTGCTGCAACAAGTATGATATGGTAATGGCATTTACGGGAATCCGTCTGTTCCATCACTAACCTTAAGGAGAAGTTTATGCGGCTTTCAGACCTGGAAAAGTTTGAGAAAATAACGATTCAATGCCATGACAACCCTGATGCAGATGCCCTTGCATCAGGGTATGGTCTTTTCTGCTATTTTAAAGCGAAGGGAAAGGATGTCAGACTGGTATACAGCGGCAGAAATAAAATTACAAAATCCAATCTCCGGCTGATGGTGGAAAAGCTGGAAATTCCTGTGGAATACCTGCCGGTGGATACGGATGAAAAGCTGTATCTGCCGGGACTTCTTGTGACGGTGGACTGCCAGTATGGCTCCGGCAATGTAACGGGAATTACAGCAGACGAGATTGCAGTGATTGACCATCACCAGCTGGACAGAGAGGCAATTCCCCTCTGTGTTATCCAGTCCGGGCTGGGAAGCTGCGCGACCCTTGTCTGGAAGCTTTTGAAGGAAGAAAACTATGATGTGGACAGCAACGAAAATCTGAGTACGGCTCTCTTTTACGGGCTGTATACAGATACCAACCAGTTTTCAGAGCTGTACAGTCCGCTGGATATGGATATGCGGGAAGCCCTGAAGGTGGATAAAAGCCTGATTACTCTGTTCAGAAATTCCAATCTTTCCTTAAAGGAGTTGGAAATCGCCGGAATTGCCATGATTCGTTACAGCTACAATGATGACTATGAGTTTGCAGTTATCAAGGCGCAGCCCTGCGACCCGAATATTCTGGGACTAATCAGCGATTTTCTGTTACAGGTGGATGCCATCAAAACCTGTGTGGTATTTAATGAAACCGGAGATGGCTATAAATTTTCCGTCAGAAGCTGTATCAAGGAAGTCAATGCCAGCGAAATGGCATCTTTTCTGGCAGAAGGGATGGGAACCGGCGGCGGACATTATGAGAAAGCCGGCGGCTTCATCAGCCGGAAGCTTTACGAAAAGAAATATCCCACTCTGCATACGGAGGGGTATTTCAATAACCGCATGACAGAGTATTTTGACAGCTTTGAACTGATTTATGCGAAGGATTATGAAATTGATTTAAGTACCCTGAAGAAATATTCCAGAAAGAAGATTCCGCTGGGCTATGTAAAGGCAGATGATGTTATGCCGGTGGGAACCCCTGCCACAATCCGTACCCTGGAGGGGGATATGGATATGGTGGTGGAAGAGGATTTATATATCATGATTGGAATACGGGGGGACATTTATTTAAAGACCCGGGAAGAGTTTCAGAAAAGCTATGCGTTTGTAGACGACAACTGTACTTATAAGGATTGTATCGGCAGGGAAGAATATGAACCCGTGATGAAAAACCGTATCAGCGGAGAGGATAAATGCCTGACAGACTATGCCAGGGGCTGTGTCCGCTCGGAGGAGGTGCATGTATATGCAAGACCTCTGGAAAAGGGCGTGAAGGTTTTTACGGAATGGGATAAAAATAAATATCTGTTAGGCAGACCGGGAGATTATCTGGCTGTGGCATGTGATGATTTACATGATATTTTTGTGGTGGAAAAGGAGCTGTTTGAACGCAGCTACGATTTAATCGAAATGGGAAACGGGCAGGGCATGGGACGATAATAGTTGCGGACGGGGGGCAGTTTGTGCTATCATAGGCGTATGTGAGAACCGGAAAGGCTGGAAAGAGATATGAGTGAAACAGAATCTAAAAATTTTATTGAGATGTTGATTGATAAGGATTTGGAGGAAGGCGTATATGATACCGTGCATACCCGTTTTCCTCCGGAGCCTAACGGATATCTGCATATCGGACATGCCAAGTCCATTCTTGTAAACTATGGTCTGGCAAAGGAATATGGGGGAAAGTTCAATATGCGTTTTGATGATACAAACCCCACCAAGGAAGATATCGAGTTTGTGGAATCTATTAAGGCGGATGTAAAGTGGCTGGGAGCAGACTGGGAGGACAGACTGTTCTTTGCTTCCGATTATTTCGGACAGATGTACGAGGCAGCAGTAAAGCTGATTAAAAAGGGAAAGGCTTATGTATCGGATTTAACTGCAGAGCAGATAAAGGAATACAGAGGCAGCTTTACGGAGCCGGGAAAGGAGGACCCCTCCGGCAGCCGTTCCGTAGAGGAGAATTTAAAGCTCTTTGAGGAAATGAAGGACGGAAAGTACGCAGACGGAGAAAAGGTGCTTCGTGCCCGGATTGATATGGCTTCCCCGAATATCAATATGCGTGACCCGGTTATTTACCGTGTGGCACATATGACCCATCATAATACAGGGGATGCCTGGTGTATTTATCCCATGTATGATTTTGCCCATCCTATTGAGGATGCGATTGAGGGAATTACCCATTCTATCTGTACTCTGGAATTTGAGGATCACAGACCTCTCTACGACTGGGTTGTCAGGGAGCTGGAATATCCCCATCCCCCCAGACAGATTGAACAGGCAAAAATGTATTTGAAGAATATTGTTACCGGAAAGCGCTATATTAAGAAGCTGGTGCTGGACGGTATTGTAGATGGCTGGGATGACCCCCGCCTGGTTTCCATTGCGGCGCTCAGAAGAAGAGGCTTTACCCCGGAATCCATCCGCAGATTCGTAGAGATGTGTGGTGTTTCCAAGGCACAGTCTATTGCAGATTATGCTGCACTGGAGTACTGCATCCGTGAGGATTTAAAGGCGAAGGCACCGAGATATATGGCAATCGTAGACCCTGTGAAGTTAATCATTGACAATTATCCCGAGGGACAGACGGAAATGCTGACCGCGGTGAACAATCCGGAAAATGAAGAGCTGGGAAGCAGGGAAATACCCTTTGGAAAGGAACTTTATATTGAGAGAGAGGACTTCATGGAGGAGCCTCCCAAAAAGTATTTCAGAATGTTCCCGGGAAATGAAGTACGTCTGATGAACGCTTACTTTGTAACCTGTACCGGCTGTGTGAAGGATGCGGAAGGAAATGTGACAGAGGTACATTGTACCTATGACCCTGCTTCCAGAGGCGGAAACAGCCCGGACGGCAGAAAGGTAAAGGGAACCATTCACTGGGTAGCAGCAGCGACGGCAATCCCCGCAGAGATTCGTCTTTATGAAAATCTGATTGACGAGGAGAAGGCGAATGAGGCTGGTTCTATTTACGGCGAGGATGGAGAGCTGTTCTTAAATCCCAACTCTCTGATTGTAAAGAAGGCATATCTGGAGCCTGCATTCGGGTCTGCAAAGGCATATGACAGCTTCCAGTTTGTAAGACAGGGATTTTTCTGTGTGGATGCGAAGGATTCCAGACCGGATGCAATGGTGTTTAACAGGATTGTATCGCTGAAGAGTTCTTTTGTACTGCAGAAATAAGGAAAAGAGGAATAAAATGGGAATATTATCAGGCTTAGGCAATCTGGGACTTGGCGGTCTGGAAGGAATGGATATCTTTGAAGAGGAAAAGAAACCGGAACAGCAGGCGGCTGAGGCACCTAAAATAGAAGAAAAGGACTTGATATACGACAAGACATTTACCTGTCCTGTCTGTGATAAGGAATTTACGTCAAAAATCATGAAAAGCGGCAAGGCAAAGCTGTTGGGAACAGACAGCGATTTGCGCGCGAAGTACGAAGGAATTGACCCGGTAAAATATGACGTGGAGCTGTGTCCTCACTGTGGCTATGCAGCGCTTGGAAGATATTTCACAGGGCTGACCAGCACACAGGCAAAGATGATACGGGAAAAGGTCAGTGCGAAGGTACAGATTCATTCCTATGAGGGAGAAACCTATTCCTATGAGCATGCCATGGAGAGATATAAGCTGGCGCTGGTGTGTGCTGTTGTAAAGCATGCAAGGGCAAGCGAGAAGGCATATATCTGCTTAAAGAGCGCTTGGCTTTTAAGAGGCTGGGCAGAAAGCTTAAAGGAAAGCGGGGAAGCAGAGGAAAAGACCATTGCGGCTCTGGAACAGCAGGAGAACGAATATCTGCAGAATGCCTATAAGGGATTTGTGGAGGCAAGACAGTCCGAGAGCTTTCCCATGTGTGGAATGGATGAAATTACCGTGGATTATCTGCTGGCGGTTCTGGCAACCCGGTTTAAGAAATTTGATATCGCAAGCAGGATGGTGGCTTCCATTCTGGCATCTCCTTCCGCAAATGCAAGGATGAAGGAAAAAACAAGGGAATTAAAGGAAGAAATCTTACAGCAGTTGAAAAAGAAATAGGTGTTTATGTATGATATGACAATAGAGCTTCATACGGACAGCGGAAAGTGCCTGTATGAGCAGATATATGAACATATAAAGAAAGAAATCAGGGATGGGAAGCTTCTTGCAGGAGAGAGGCTTCCCTCCACGCGTTCTCTGGCAGAGTATTTACAGGTGGCGCGAAGCACGGTGGATTATGCTTACGGGCAGCTTCTGGACGAGGGCTATATTGAGGCAAGACCTTACAGAGGATATTTTGTATGCTCTGTGGAGGGGCTGGTGCAGTTAGAAAAGAGGCGGGAAGCTGCAGCGGGAAAAAGGCACCCGGAAAACCGGGCACAGGGGCAGCGGGAGAATGAAAAGAGAGAGATTGATTTTTCTCCCTTTTCCATTGATATGTCCGGCTTCCCCTTCAGCGTGTGGCGGAAGATTTCAGGCAGGATTTTAAGCGATGCCAACATCGATTTGTTTTCCAGAGGAGAAGCCCAGGGGGATTTTGAACTGCGGGAAACCATCAGCCGTTACCTGCATGCCTCCAGAGGGGTAAAATGTGAACCGGAGCAGGTGATTGTAGGGGCGGGAAATGATTATCTTCTGATGCTTCTGGAAAAGATTCTGGGCAGACATGTGCCGGTTGCCATGGAGAATCCCACTTATATCCGTTCCTATAAGCTGTTTCAGTCCTTTGCCTATCCGGTGACGGGGGTGGAGATGGATGAAAACGGGATTTGCGTTGAGGCTTTGGGGAGGACAGAGGCAGAGCTTGCCTATGTGATGCCCTCTCATCAGTTTCCCATGGGAACGGTGATGCCGATTGGCAGAAGACTGGAGCTTTTAAAGTGGGCGGAGGGGAGCGGAGAACGCTATCTGATTGAGGATGATTATGACAGTGAATTTCGTTTTCACGGGAAGCCGATTCCGGCGCTGCAGTCCATTGATGAACAGGGAAAGGTGATTTATCTGGGAACCTTTTCCAAGGCGATTGCTCCGGCAATCCGAATCAGCTTTCTTGTTCTGCCCCACAGTCTGCTGGAAATCTACCGGAAAAACTGTTCCTTTTATTCCTGTACGGTATCCCGGATTGACCAGAGTATTTTAAATGAATTTATCCGGGATGGATATTTTGAAAGACATCTGAACAAGATGCGCAAGGTATACCGGGCAAAGCACGATTTCCTGTTGGAGAGTATAAGACCTTTGCAGGGGGATTTTATTATTTCCGGGGAAAATGCAGGCTTGCATCTTCTGTTGACGGATAAGAAAAAGAGAAACGAGAAAGAACTTCTGTCCACAGCGGCGCAGGCAGGAGTCAGGGTGTACGGTATGCGGGAATTTCTTTTTTCCGGGGAGCCGGACAGGGCGGAATTTCTGCTTGGCTTTGGAGGACTGGATATGGAAAAAATAGAAGAGGGAATCCACAGATTGTGTGAGGCGTGGAAATAAAGAGGTATGAAAATAAAAAAAGTAACTGCTCACAGGTTCTGAACAGTTACTTTACACAGCCTTTTAATTATCCTGAATGGGAGGTTCTTCTGCGGTATCATCCTCCTCATCGAAAAATTCTTCTACGGATTCCTCTGTTTTTTCAGCAGCCTTTGCAACCTGCTCCAGAGGAGTAAAAGCATCTTCCTTCTTTTCGGGTTCAGCGTCCTTTTCGGGCTCGGAAGCGGGCTTGCTTTCGTGATTCAGGGGAACATAATTATGGGAAGCTCCGGCATCCTCATCCAAATCCTCGCCGAAGTCATCATAGTCATCATCCTCCGGTGTGGTATCCGCGCTTTCCTTTTTCTGCATATAATAGTAGACAGCAGCGGCAGCAGTACCGACTGCTGCAGTAAAGAGCAGGAATTTACCAAATTTTTTAGCCATAGCGTACTCCTTTCAACCTGTCGGTATCGTTTATTTTCTTTTATTTTAATACTATTCTGCGGGATTGAAAAGAGAATATGTACAAGTTTATAAAATTTTTAGAGGAATAGAGATTAGTGTGAAAAGAACTTCTAATCACTCAGAGCAAAGGCTCTTTCGTGAAGAAGTTCTAAGTTTCACACGCGAGATTTGTGTCTGCGCGCACTTGACACAAACTCAAGATGCGTTGGAGAAGTGCGCAGAAATGGGGATTAGTGTGAAAAATATGCCTGATAGCATATTTTTCGCACGGCTATTTGTGCCGCAGGCGTCACAAAGTAGCCTTTATCGCAGAACTGAATCTGAAATTCAGTTCGCGATTCCTTCGGCATTAGAAATGCCTGCGGAATGGAGATTAGTATGAACAGCAAGTTTTTTGATTTGAAGAAGGAAAAACAGGACAGAATGATAAATGCCGCGTTGAAGGTATTTGCCCAGCATGGATATCAGCACGCGGGAACTGATGATATGGTCAGGGAGGCCGCCATCAGCAAGGGCTTACTGTTTCACTATTTTGGAAGCAAGCTGGGGGTATATCAGTTTGTGTATGATTACAGTGTGCGGTATATGAATCTGGAATTGAAATCAACAGTGGATGCTTCGGAAAAGGATTTATTTGAACTGATGAAGCAGGTGGAATGTGCCAAAATGCACGCTATGCGTGGATATCCCTATATGCAGCAGTTTTTGAACCGCTGCCAGACAGAGGATTCCTATGAAGCGCTGCTTGCGGTGGAAGAGAAAAAGGGGATTTTAGAAGGAACTTATGCAGCCATTGAGGCGCAGGCGGATTACAGTGCTTTTCCGGCGGGGGTGGATGGAAGAAAGCTTCGGAAAATGCTGGATTTCACCATCAGAGGGTTGATGGCGGAGCGGTTTGCCGATGCGTCCTTCCAGCCGGAAATGCTGTACGAAGAAATCTGTACTTATATTGATTTGGTAAAACAGCTTGCCTGCCGTTAGATGCGGCGGAGTGGAAGAATGTTGCACAGCAACCCGCCGCAGGCGAGATTCGTTCTTACTTGCTTTGTTTATAGGGGGCGTCCGCGGGATAGCCGCCCTTTAATTTCTGCATCCCCCGCTGAATGGCGTCTTTGGAGTTTTTCCAGTCTGCATCCTTATTGCGGTAATCAAACTTTTCCACCAGCCAGGAAACATCTTCGGCGAGACGCTTCATATTGGATTCCATCAGGGGGAGGAGGCACTGATAAAAGGCTTCCCTTTCTTTATCATTTAAGCAGCTGTCTGCGGCTTCACAGAGATGCCCGAAATGGGGCAGACAAAAGCCCTTGCCTGTTTTTATCTTTTCCCGGAAGGCAGCATCCTGCTTCCAGAGATAGAAAAAGGTATCCAGATAGCGGGCATAGGTTTCCTCAAACTGTTTGCAGATATAGCAGGATTCCTCTTTTTCCTGAACCCATACACCGATGGGATTTTCGCTGACAGCATTCTTTCTGAATTTATCCCGCAGGGAACTTTTTCCCGGACGGAAGGAGGAAAACTGCTGCTGCATTTCCTGTATCATTTTCTGATAATGGGTCTTTAAAATCCAGGCATTTCCCAGTGTGTTGCCATAATCAAACATTTTCTGGAAATGGAGGCGGCAGAAGCCTGCCTTATCTGTCATTTCCCGGATATCCGCCTCCATATAGGAGGAACCGCTTCCCAGACAGAAGTCCAGCAAATCCTGTTCTACACTTCGTTCAATATAGCAAAAGGGACATTCGTCATTGGCATTTACGGCATCATTTAAAGGAATTGTGTATAACTGTTCTTTCATGGTTCTCTCCGTTTCTGCATATGTTTTCTGAAAATATCAGGGGTGTGTCCTGGGCACAGATACAGTTTACCGTAAAAAACCAGGAAATACAATGAAGTAAAATTAAGAATTCTTTTCTTGTAAAGTTGGGCGGGAGAGGATAGTATATATGTACAGAAAATGTGATGAAAGATGTGATAACTTTTGGTATTCAGCAGCGTAGAATTCCTGCTTGGCTTTCTTCCTGCTTTTCTGCTTTTGTATTGGATAACTCCCGCTAAGGCAAAGAATGTAGTACTTTTGACAGGAAGCTTGATTTTTTACGGATACGGGGAACCGCACTATCTGATTTTACTGATGGTTTCCATTCTGGTGAATTATTTTTTCGGGCTGCATATAGGGCGCGGTGGAAGAGTACAAAGAGATAGAAGAGAGTCCGGCTGCGGAAATGAGATAGATGATTTAGAAGAAGAGGAAAAAACTCCTGAAAAACGGAAAAACAGATTTGGAAGAAGGCGCCGGCTGCTGTTTGGAACAGCAGTCAGTGCCAATCTTTTGATGCTGTTTTATTTCAAGCTGGGATTTGACGGAGGAACCCTGCCGGTTGGAATCAGCTTTTATACCTTTCAGATTCTGTCTTATCTGATAGATGTATACAGAAGGGATGAGGAGCGGGAAAATTCCTTTATCCGGCTTGCCACGTATATTACCATGTTTCCCCAGCTTTTGAGCGGTCCCATCGTAACCTACGGGGAAGTCAGGCAGGACTTGAAAAAGCGCAGTTTTACCGCAGCGCAGGTACAGGAGGGAATCAAGGTATTTATTCTGGGGCTGTCCCTGAAGGTACTTCTGGCAGACAGACTGAATTACCTCTGGCAGGAGGTGCAGGTGACAGGCTTTGAAAGCATATCCACACCTCTGGCATGGATTGCGGCAGTCGCCTATTCCCTGAAAATTTATTTTGACTTTTATGGATATTCCCTGATGGCAGTAGGACTGGGAAAGATGTTTGGATTTTCTCTGCCGGAAAACTTTAAAAATCCCTATATGGCATGCTCTGTCAGGGAATTTTACAGAAGATGGCATATGACACTGGGAAGATGGTTCTGTAAATATGTCTATATTCCCCTGGGGGGAAGCAGATGCGGCGAGGGCAGGACAATCTGCAATCTTTTTGTGGTATGGCTTTTAACCTCCCTCTGGCATGGACTGACGGGCAATTTCCTTATCTGGGGTATGCTGCTTTGCCTTTTGATTATTCTGGAAAGACTGTTACAAAAGACGGTGTTTGGAAAAATTTTCAGCAAAAAGGGGCTTCACTGGATTTCCCATTTTTATTTGTGGGCTGTGATTCCTGTTACCTGGGTTTGCTTTGCTGTGACGGACATCGGAGAGCTGCAGCTTTATCTGGAAAGAATGTTCGGGCTGTCGGAAGGAATCCGTGTCAGTAAAAATGACTGGTTAAAGGCACTGCAAAGCTATGGCTACCTTTTTGCAGTGGGTCTGCCTGCCTGTACCCCTGCGCTGAAAAAGATATTTAACTGGGGGAAGGATAAGTTTTTTGGAATGCTGGTGCTGGTGGCATTATTGTGGCTTTGTATCTGGAGATTGCAGGTGGAGGGACAGAATCCCTTCATGTATTTCCAGTTTTAAATAGGACTATCTACGGATTGTAACCAGGGAAGAGAAAAGATTGAAAAATAAAATTTTTCAATCGCGAGATTTGTGTCTGCGCGCACTTGACACAAACTCGTCATGCGCAGAGAACGTGCGTAGAAATGGGTATAAAATTGAATTGGATAAAGAAGAGAGCCTTTTTGTGGCTGCTGCTTTTATCCGGAGTGCTCTATATGACATTCGTGGATAAATGGCAGTTTTATGAAAAGCCGGTGGGGATAGTGTTGGCGGCGATTCCGCCTGAAATTTTGCCGGACTGGTTCCCGGAAAAAACCGGCTGGAAAACGGATATGGATGAAACAGAAGATGAAAGCAGTAATCCGGGAGTGAGCGGAGGGGATAATGGAAATGATAATCCGGGAGTAAGCGGAGGGGATAACGGAAATGACAATCCTGGAGTAAGTGGAGGGGATAATGGAGGCGGCAATCCGGGAGCTGTCGTAGAAGAAAATGAAATTGGAAATCCCGGAGACAATAATTCCGGTACAGATGGAGAAGCAGGCGGAAATGATAATCCGGAGGAGCCGCCCTGTTTTTCCGCAGTAGAGGATGATTACTTTGCGGATGCCCTGTTTATCGGGGATTCACGGACAGTGGGCATGTATGAATATGGTGGGCTGGAGGATATTTCCACCTTTTATGCGGCAACCGGGCTGACGGTTTATAAGCTGTTTGATTCTGCCATCGTGACAGTGCCGGGACAGAAGAAAAAGATTACGGTAGAGGAAGCGCTGCAGAGTAATCAGTTTCAGAAAATCTATCTGATGATAGGCATCAATGAGATGGGAACAGGAACGGTGGAAAGCTTTGCAAAAAAATATGAAGAGGTGGTAAATCATCTGCGGGAGTTGCAGCCGGAGGCAATTATCTATATTCAGGGGATTATGAAGGTGACAACAGCGCGTTCCGAACAGGGGGATTATATTACCAACGAGGGAATTGAGGCGAGAAATGAAGCCATTTCCCTGCTGGAGGATAAGGAGCGTATTTTTTATCTGGATGTGAACCCGGAACTGTGCGATGAAACAGGGGGCTTAAAGGAGGAATACACCTTTGACGGAGTGCATCTGAAAGCCCAATATATCGAAATCTGGAAGGACTTTTTAAAGACGCATGCAATTTTATAAAAAACTTGACGTATCTTGCTGAAATCAGTATCATGGTATACGAATGTGTTCATGTATTGAGCCCGGCGTTATGAGCAAAACATTGCGATTTTGCCAGCAAAATGGGCTGAATGGATACAAAATCGGGGACAAGATACAGGAGGATGAGTTCATGAGCGAGAAGAAAAAGACAACTCTCGGCGAAAATGGCATTTATGATGCCAGACCCCTTGGGGCACCCAAGGTAGCACTTTTGGGCTTGCAGCACATGTTTGCAATGTTCGGTTCCACCATTTTAGTACCGATTCTGACAGGACTTGATGTTTCTACAACATTACTGTTCGCGGGACTCGGTACATTACTGTTTCATTTTCTGACAAAGAGAAAGGTACCGGCATTCCTTGGTTCCTCTTTCGCATTCCTTGGAGGCTATTTTGCTATTGCGCCCAATAAGGAGCCGGAGCTTCTGCCCTATGCCTGCTTTGGTGTGGCATGCGCCGGTCTGCTGTATCTGGTTCTGGCACTTTTGATTAAGCTCTTTGGTACCGGCAGGGTTATGAAATTCTTCCCTCCTGTTGTTACAGGCCCGATTATCATTGCAATCGGTCTGACCCTTTCCTCTTCTGCGATTACCAGCTGCTCCTCTGACTGGATGATTGCACTGGTGGCAATTGTTCTGATTATTGTCTGCAACATCTGGGGCAAGGGCATGGTTAAAATTGTACCGATTATTATCGGTGTTATCGGTTCTTATCTGCTGGCGGCAATCCTTGGCCGTGTGGATTTTTCCTCTGTGGCAGAGGCAGCATGGGTAGGACTTCCCATTCACTGGAATCATACGGTATTCTGGGCTTTCCAGGATGGCAATACTTCTCTGATGATTACAGCAGCGATTACGATTATTCCCATTGCTCTGGCTACCATGGTAGAGCATATCGGTGATATTTCTGCGATTTCCTCTACGGTTGGCATAAATTATATCAAGGACCCCGGACTTCACAGAACCCTGCTTGGGGATGGACTTGCTACGGTGCTTGCTTCTCTGTTTGGAGCACCTGCTAACACAACCTACGGTGAGAATACCGGTGTTTTAACTCTGACAAGAGTATATGACCCCATGGTTATCCGCCTTGCAGCCTGCTTTGCAGTACTGTTCTCCTTCAGCCCGAAGTTTGCAGCTATTATCGGGTGTATGCCCACAGCTACGGTAGGCGGTGTTTCTCTGGTTCTTTATGGTATGATTTCCGCAGTCGGTGTCCGGAATGTGGTAGAATCCCACTGTGATTTCTCTAAGAGTCGTAATGTAATTATTGCAGCATTGATTCTGGTACTTTCCATTGGTATTAAGTATTATAATGAAAGCGGTGCCATCAGCTTTATGGCAGGCAACATGAAAATCAGCCTTTCCGGTCTTGCAGTGGGAGCACTGGTTGGAATTATTCTGAACGCGGTTCTGCCCGGCAAGGATTATGTATTTGACGTGGATAAGCCGGATGATACAGGTGTGAATTTTGCTGTGATGAATAAAGAAAAATAAGAGAGTGAAATATGGAAAAGCCTGTGTAACTCAGTGTTGGGATACATAGGCTTTTTGCGTTAAGCTGTCCTTGAAATGGACAAAATGATTAATCGACCCAATATATATAAAATGAATGAATTTATCATGAGCCATATCCACCTGACAAAGGATGACCTGATAGGAAGGCATGACTGGAAGGGAAAGCTTGATTTACTGAACATAGTTATGATAGGATTAGCAAAGGAGCTTCCGGAGCACAGTGAGATGTATGAGCTGCACCGGCTGCTGGGGGTGCTGTTGTCGAACAGACTTAGCCTGGGAGAGAAGTTAGATATCATCGGAGGAGAGTATGCAATCCCGATGGAGGAAGATTGGAGGAAGGACGGACAGCCGGTTTGGCAGAGGGCGAAGCCGGGCTGATTCTGAAAATGTATAAAAATGGCTTTACAGCGGAGCAGATAGCGGCGGCTACAGATAAGAATGTAAAAGAAGTAGAAGGAATGATTGCGGAAAAGTTATAAAGAAAGAATCTGCAATGGAAAAAACGGAGAAAGAAAAGCATAAAGTATAGGAAATAAGTGAAAACCTGTGAGGAGAAATATGCGTGGAATTATAGATATGCACTGTGATACCATTTCTGCACTGTATGATAAGGAAAAAGCGGGAGAATTGGTATCGCTTCGGGAGAATACGGGGCATGTTGATTTATGCAGAATGAAGAGCAGCGGATATATTTTGCAGAATTTTGCCCTTTTTGTGGAAAAGGAAAAGAATGGAAATCCATGGGATAGGGTTCTGGAACTGGCGGAATTTTACAGGGAGCAACTAAAGCAGAACCGGGACATGATTGCCCCGGTATTTTGCTATGGAGATATTGCTGCCAATGAGGCTGCCGGAAAGCTGTCGGCATTGTTGACGGTGGAGGAGGGCGGTGTCTGCGGGGGAGAAATGGAAAAACTACATACTCTTTATGCTTTGGGGGTAAGGATGCTTACACTTACCTGGAATTATCCGAATGAACTTGGCTTTCCCCATCATTATAGGGCAGAGGAAAGCTTTAAGGGTACAGGCAATTTCCGGGAGATAAAAAAGGAAACGGAAAATGCCGGGAGCGGACTGACAAAAAAAGGACGGGAGTTTGTAGTGGAGATGGAGCGCATGGGGATGATTCCGGATGTGTCCCACCTGTCGGATGCGGGATTTTATGATGTGCTTGCCCTGACAAGGAAGCCTTTTGTGGCAAGTCATTCCAATGCCAGAAGCGTCTGCGCCCATAGCAGGAATTTAACGGACGATATGATTCGGAGGCTGGCAGAGAGGGGAGGCTGTATGGGATTGAATTTTTATACCCGTTTTCTGGCAGACTCTGCCGGAAAGGAAAAGCCGGACTATCTTGCGGCAGCCCTGGAGCATGCAAAGCACATTGTGAAAGTGGGAGGCATTGAGGTGCTGGGGCTTGGAAGTGATTTCGATGGGATAGATACAAATGAGGCACTTCCCGGTGCCCAGAGCATGGGAATACTTTGGGATACCTTGAAAAGTGCCTCTTTTACAGAAAGTCAGTTGGATAAAATTTTCTGCGGGAATGTTCTCCGGGTATATCGGGAATGCCTGTAAGGTTGTATTCCTTAGTATACTGCAAAAAGCTGAAATTATAGGGCATAAAAATAATATCTTGACAGTGGATGAAAAAGCGGATATAATGCAATCAATTTCAGGAAAATTTCATAAAGAAATGAAAAGCAATGAGAAGAAAAAGTAGCACAGAAGGGAACAAACAGAAAGCAGCCGGTTGATGAGAGGCGCACGGGAAGTTTTGTGTGAATACATCTTTGAGCAGCACACCAAATTCAGTTTTGAGGAACTGATAGTAGGCTGTGACGGTTCCTGCGCCCGTTATCGCGCTAGAGTATAAGCCGGAAAAAGCCGTACTCGAAGAGGCAGACAGTGTGAACTGTCTGTGAAAAAAGGTGGTAACACGGGAAGTCAAGCTCTCGTCCTTTAGTTAAGGACGGGGGCTTTTTTGATGTTATAATACGCCTTTTACGGCACAAGGCAAAAGCCCTGAAAACGGAGAAATCCGACAAAAAACGAGAGGTTTGGGTTAAAACCGGAAAGGAAAAGGATTAAAACATGAAAACAGAAAAAGCTGAGAAAGTAGAAAGCAGAAGGCTGGAAGCAGAAAAGGTGCAGACAGAAGAAATGCAGGTAAAAGGGATACAGGAAGAAGGAGTGCAGGTAAAAGGAATGAAGATTGAGGAAGCGGAACTGGAGAAAATGGTACAGCATCAGATGCGGATTATCAGGCAGGGTGCGGAAGCCCTGATTGGGGAAGAGGAGTTAGAGGGAAAGATAAGGAGAAGCATTTTTACGGGAAAGCCCTTAAATATCAAGTTTGGAATGGACCCCAGTGCACCGGATCTGCATCTGGGGCATGCGGTGGCACTGAGAAAATTAAGGCAGATGCAGAAGCTGGGGCATCACATTATTATTGTTATCGGGGACTTTACCGCAAAAATCGGGGATCCAACGGGAAAGAGCAAGGGGAGAAAAGCGTTGTCTGACAGGGAGGTACTGGAAAATGCCGGAACCTATCAGGAACAGGTTTTCCGGATTCTGGACAGAGAGAAAACAGAGGTGAGATACAATGGGGAATGGCTGGAGCTGCTTGCCCTTGGTGAGGTGTTGAAAATGGCATCCACGATAACGGTTGCAAGGATGCTGGAGAGGGATGACTTTGAAAAGCGTTTTCAGGCAGGAACTCCTATCGGACTGCACGAATTTTTTTACCCGCTGATGCAGGCATACGATTCTGTGGAGCTGGAAGCGGATCTGGAGCTTGGAGGGACAGACCAGACCTTTAATATTCTGCTGGGACGGGCATTGCAGAAGGAATATGGGCAGGAAAGCCAGGCAGCATTGTTCATGCCGATTCTGGAAGGAATTGACGGTGTGGAGAAGATGAGCAAGAGCCTTGGAAATTACATCGGCATAGAAGAGGATGCCAGGGAGATGTTTGCCAAGACCATGCGGGTGCCGGATGGACTGATTCTCAAATATTTTGAACTGGCAACGGATATTCTGCCGGAGGAACTGGACAGCATCCGGGAAGAATTGGCGGATGGCTGTAATCCCAGGGATGTAAAGCTGAAGCTTGCCCGGGAAATCACAGAACTGTACTGGGGAAAAGAAGGGGCAGAGAAAGGAGAGGAATTTTTCAGGACTGCTTTCATGAACAGAGAGAACCCGGAGGATGTTCAGAAGATTTCAGTGGTCTGGGAAAGCGGTACTTTGTTTGACTGTGTAAAGCCCCTTGTATCCGCAGGCTGCGTGGAAAGCGGCGGGGAGCTGCGTCGGCTGATTGCCCAGGGAGGGATGAAAAAGGACGGTGTAACGGTAAAAACACTGAAGGAGTCAATCCGGAACGGAACAGTGCTGCGAATCGGAAAACGGCGCTTTGTCAGGATAGAAACCTGTTAAATTTGATAAGTAGTAATCAAAACTATGAATAAAAGGTGAAAAAACCATAAACTGGTTGCTATTTCTATTGGAACGTGGTATTCTTTACACTTAGATAGATACTGAATTTGAGCAGAAGATTTGAAAATAGTGAGAGGTAATGTACTGTATGAGTGAAGCGTTCCATATTATAAGCGATGGTTCCTGCGATTTGCCGGAGGAACTGGTAAAGGAAAAGAATATAACGGTAGTTCCGTTTTATGTATCCTTTGATAAAGAGCATTATTATAAGGAAAATGTAGAAATCGGGATTCGGGATTTTTATCAGCAGATGGTGGATAATAAGGGTGTTTATCCGAAATCCTCCATGCCCTCCACTCAGGATTATGTGGATGTTTTTGAACCTTTTGCAAAGGAGAATAAGCCTGTTATCTGTATCTGTATTACGACAAAATTCAGCGGTTCCATGCAGTCTGCAGTCAATGCGGTGGCGATTGTAAAGGAAGAGTATCCCAATGCGGAAATTACAGTGATTGATGCCACAATCAATACTGTGTTACAGGGAATTTACGTGCTGGAAGCAGTCAAATTAAGGGATAGCGGTATGTCTTATGAGCAGGCAGTAAAAAGACTGGAGGAAATCAAGTCCACGGGCAGGATTTTCTTTACTGTTGGAGATATGGAATATTTAAAACATGGCGGAAGAATCGGTAAGGTAGCTGCTCTGGCAGGAAGTGTACTGGGAATCCGTCCGGTGATTACCCTAAAGCAGGGAGAAATTTTCCCTTCCGGCATCGGCAGAGGCAGAAAGCGCAGCTCTGAAAAGGCGTTGGATTTGCTGGTAGATTATCTGGAAAAAAGCGGGAAGCCCGTAGAGGATTTCAGCATTTGCGTGGGATACGGATATGACATCGAAGAGGGAAAGGAATTCAGCCGGCATGCCTGTGAGGTATTGCAGAGCAAAGGCTTTGATGTAAAGGAAATCCCCACCTATCAGATAGGAGCAACCATTGGTGTGCACACGGGCCCTTATCCCTTGGGCTTTGGAGTTATTGAAAAGGGGATTCCGGTGTCCGGCAAATAGCCTTGTATAAATCTATAATGGCAGGAAAGGAATAATCCGCAGGATAGGGCGTGTTCGTCATATCCTGCGGTTTTGCTTCTCCGGTAAAGACAACGCAGGTATCCACGCCGCCGTTGATGCCGCAGGCAATGTCTGTATAAAGTCTGTCGCCAACAACAAGAGTTTCCTCCCGGGAAAAACCGGAGAGGGACAGGCATAAATCTACCACCGTGTGACTGGGCTTTCCAAGAAAGACGGGCTTTTTATCTGTGGTGGCAGTGAGCATATCACAAATGGCGCCGCAGTCGGGGATAAAGCCAAAGTCAATAGGACATCTTAAATCCGGGTTGGTGGCATAAAAAGGCACATCCGTTGTCAAAAGCATTTTGGAAGCCTGAGTCAGCTTTTCATAGGTCAGCTCACTGTCATAGGCAACGACAACGCAGGCGGCATCTTCCTCTGCAGCCTCGGTAACGAGAAGTCTGTTTTTTCTAAGCTCCTGAATAAAGGAAGCAGTTCCCAGAACATAAATCCTCTTATCAGCATAGTTTTCCTTTAAAAACCGGATAGTCATATAGCCGGAGGTGATGAACTGGTCCTCTGTGGTGTCCAGATGGAAGGCGCGGTGAAATTTTTCCACATAATCCTGTCCGCTTTTTGTGGAATTGTTTGTGATGAAATAGGATTTCCCACCGTTTGCATCAATCCAGCTTAATAAATCGGCACTGCCCTTATAAAGGGTGTCACCAATGGCAAGGGTTCCGTCTATATCAAATAAGAAAAGTTTCTTCTGCTTCAGCGCATCTGCATTTTTCATAAATCAATCTCCTGCTTCCTCTAAGTATCCGTGAAACCACGGCAAGTATAGCATTTCACAGGACAAAGCGCAATAGGTATGCTATAATGTAATAGGCACATAGGAAAAACAAGCAGCGCCGGAGGCGATATTTGTTTTTCCTATGCCTATTAACGAGCAAATGTCCTGCGGAAGCAGGACGCAGAGTGCGACAGCACGAATTTGCGAGTATAAAGAATAGGAAAGTAAAACAAGCAGTGCCGGAGGCAGCAAATGTCCTGCGGAAGCAGGATGCAGAGTGCGGCAACGAAAAACAAGCAGGGAGTATATATGAGTTTACGGTTTATCTTTGGTCCCTCCGGGGCGGGTAAGAGCAGATATATTTATGAGGAAATCATACAGCGGGCGAAGCAGTCCCCAAAACAGAATTTTCTGGTGCTTGTGCCGGACCAGTTTACCATGCAGACCCAGAAGGAACTGGTAGGCTTAAATGACCGTGGCGGTATCCTGAATATTGATGTTTTAAGCTTTGGCAGACTCAGCCACAGGATTTTAGAGGAAGTAGGGGGCAGCCGGACGCCGGTACTGGATGATACGGGAAAGAGTCTGGTATTGCAGAAGGTGGCAGCGCAGAAGGCGGGGGAACTGCCTGTGCTTGGCAGTTTTTTAAACAGGCAGGGTTATATCCATGAGGTGAAGAGCGCCATCTCAGAATTTATGCAGTACGGTATCGGAATCAATGATATGGATACCCTGATTGATTTTGCAGGAAAAAGAGGGGCACTGGTACAGAAGCTGAAGGATTTAAAGGTTTTGTATCAGGGCTTTTTAGAGTATATTCAGGGTAACTTTATTACCACAGAGGAAACGCTGGATGTTCTGACAAGGTCGTTGCACCAGTCTGCCCTGATACCGGGCAGCGTTGTGGTATTGGATGGTTTTACCGGCTTTACGCCGATTCAGAACCGGGTCATTCAGGAAATGATGCGCCTTTGCGAAGAGGTTGTGGTGACATTAACTCTTGGACAGGAGGAAAATTCCAATCTGACAGGGGGAGAGCAGATGCTTTTTTATCTGAGCCGGAAAACGGCGGCGGATTTAAGGCTTCTGGCACAAAGGGCAGAGGTACCGCTTGGAAAGGATATATTTATCGGGGAAAAGGGAAATTACAGGTTTCAGGAGGCACCCGCCCTGGCGCATCTGGAAAAGAACCTGTTCCGGTATCAGGTGACGCCTTATCAGGACAGGCAGGATGAAATCAGGATGTTTGAAACAACCACTCCGGCGGAGGAGGTGCATCAGACCGGTCTGGAAATTCACAGGCTGATTCGGGAGGAGGGGCTTGCTTTCCGGGACATTGCAATTATTCTGGGAGATCTGGAGGGGTATGCGCCCTATATAGAGCGGATTTTTGCACAGATGAAGCTTCCTGTCTATATCGACAGAACCAGAGGGATTTCTTTAAATCCCATGATTGAATATATCAAGAGTGCCATGGCGCTTTACAGGCAGGATTTTTCCTATGAAGCAGTGTTTCATTATCTGCGGAGCGGGCTGTCGGATTTAAGTCTGGAAGAAGTGGATTTGCTGGAAAACTATTGTATTCAGACGGGAATCAGAGGGTATAAAAGCTACAGTCGGCTTTTTGTCCGGAAAACGCCGGACATGGAGGGGCAGGAGGAAAAGCTGGAACAGCTCAATGCCATCCGGGAGAATTTTTTAAGCCAGATTAGCATGCTTTCCATGGAAAAGAAGGGACTTGTAAAGGATTATATCAACCATCTTTATGACTTTCTGGTGGCAAACCGGGTACAGGAGAAGCTGCTTTCCTTTGAAAAGCAGTTTGAGAAAGAAAAAAATGCATCCAAGCAAAGAGAATATGCCCAGATTTACAGACTGGTGATGGAGCTTCTGGAGCAGGTAATAGAGCTTTTGGGAGAAGAGGAAATCACCCTGGAGGAGTTTGCGGATATTCTGGAGGCAGGCTTCGGGGAGATAGAGGTGGGAACAATTCCGCAGAATGTGGACAGGCTGCTGGCGGGGGATATGGAAAGAACCAGATTAAAGCAGGTAAAGGTGCTTTTCTTTCTGGGGGTAAATGACGGAAATATCCCAAAGAATGCCTCTAAGGGCGGTATTATTTCTGATATGGACAGGGAATTTTTGCGGGAGTCGGAGCTGGAACTGGCACCAAGCCCCAGACAGCAGATGTATATTCAGCGGCTGTATCTGTACCTGAATATGACGAAGCCTTCAAAGCGGCTGTATCTTTCCTATGCCAAGGTAAACAGCGGAGGAAAATCCATCCGCCCTGCCTATCTGATAGAAACGGTAAAGCGGCTGTTCCCGGAGCTTACCATAGAATATCCCCAGCTTGCCAGTCCGCTGGAGCAGGTGGTGACAGAGGAGGAGGGAACGGGAATCCTGGCAGAGGAACTGCGGGAATATGTGTCCGGAAATCTTTCTGAAAAGCGGGAGCAGGAATTTTTTACTCTCTATACGGCATATGGTGAGGAGCAGCTTCTGGGGAAAAGAACGCTTCTGACAGATGCAGCCTTTAAACGGTATCAGGAAAGCGGGCTTTCTGCTCTGGTGGCACAGGCACTGTACGGCACTTATCTGGAAAACAGCGTCACCAGACTGGAAACCTATGCGGCATGTGCCTACCGGCATTTCCTTCAATATGGCCTTTCCCTGAAGGAACGGGAAGAATTTTCCTTTGAGGCTGTGGATATGGGAAATATTTATCATGCCGTTCTGGAACAATTTGCAGGAAAACTTGCAGAAAAGAAATATACCTGGTTCGATTTCCCGAAGGAGTTCGGGGAGCGGGCGGTTCTGGAAATTTTGGAAGCCTATGCGGCAACCTATGGAGAAACCGTGCTTTACAGCAGTGCCAGAAATGAATACGTCATAAAACGCATGGCGAGAATTCTGACAAGAACGGTGCTTACCCTGCAAAAACAGTTGCGTCGGGGAAGCTTTCAGCCGGATGCCTACGAGCTTTCCTTCCATTTTGCCGAAGAACTGGAAAGTGTGAAGGTATCTCTTTCGCCGGAGGAAAAGATGCGTCTGCAGGGGCGGATTGACCGGATTGATGTGGCGGAGGATGCGGAGCATGTTTATGTCAAGGTGATTGATTATAAATCCGGTAACAAACAGTTTGATTTGGTGGCACTGTATTATGGATTACAGCTGCAGCTTGTGGTTTATATGAATGCGGCGCTGGAATATGAGGCAAAGAAGCATCCGGGCAAGGAAATTGTGCCTGCGGCTCTTCTGTATTATCATGTGGAGGATCCTGCTGTGGAAACGCCGGTGGAACTCACCGAGGAAGAACTGGATGCGAAGCTGTTAAAGCAGCTTAAAATGAACGGGGTGGTAAACAGTGACCCTTATGTGGTGGAAAAGCTGGACAGTGAGATGGAAGACAAATCGGATATTATTCCTGTGGAGAGAAAGAAGGACGGCAGCTTTTCCGCCCGTTCTTCCATTCTGGAGGCAGGGGATTTGCAGACGGTTTCCGAGTATGTCAGCAGGAAGATTGCCGCTATCGGGCGGGAAATTCTGGATGGAAAAATTGCTTTAAACCCTTATGAAAAAGGACAGGAAACGGCATGTACCTGGTGCGCCTATCGCAGGGTGTGCGGCTTTGAACCGTCCATGCCGGGATGCGGGAAGCGTTCTCTGGAGGGAATGAGCGGACAGGATGCGCTGGAAAAAATGCGTGGAAATGGAGAGTAGTATAGTATGGCTTTTTCTTATACCCCCAATCAGCAGCGGGTAATTGACACTAGAAACAGTAATATATTGGTATCCGCAGCGGCAGGAAGCGGTAAGACTGCGGTGCTGGTAGAGCGGATTGTGCGCATGGTATGCGATGAGAAAAATCCGGTGGATATAGACAGGCTTTTGATTGTAACCTTTACCGGGGCGGCGGCTTCGGAAATGAGGGAAAGAATTGCAGCGGGGATTCAGAAAAAGCTGCTGGAAAATCCTCTTTCCGCCCATATCCAGAAGCAGGCAACCCTGCTTCATAATGCGCAGATTACGACCATAGACAGCTTCTGCCTGTTTTTGCTGCGGAATCATTTTAATGAAATCGGACTGGATCCGGCATTCCGGATTGCGGATGAGGGGGAGATAAAATTATTGCAGCAGGATGTGCTGGCACAGCTTTTTGAGGATGCCTACGCTTCCGGGGAGGAAGATTTTCAGGAAATGGTGGAGATTTTCTGTCCGGAGGGAAGGGAGAGCAGGCTGGAACAGTATGTTTTGAATCTGTCCCGGTATGCTTCCAGCTTTCCCTGGCCGAAGGAATGGCTTCTGGAACGGAAGAAGGACTATCTTACAGAGAGCGTGGAGGAAATCTGTCAGAGCAATTACGGCAGGTATCTGACAGAGGATATCAGGCGGATGATTACGGGCTGCAGAGAAAAGCTGGAGCAGGCAGAAAGGCTTTGTGAGGAACCGGATGGTCCTTATATGTACGGGGAACTGCTGGAAAAGGAAATCGGGCAGCTGGAAAGACTGGAAGGGATGGACAGTCTGGAAAAATGGGAAGGCGCCATTACGGCAGTTTCCTTTGACAGACTGCCCTCCAAAAAGGACGAAAGTGTTTCTCCCGTAAAGAGAGAGCTGGCAAAAAATATCAGGAATCAGGCAAAGAGCTGTATTCAGGAAATCGGGGAGAAGTTTTTTGCAACGCCTCTTGTTCTGGCGGCAGAGCAGGGGAGGGCATGTGAAAAGCCGGTGGCGGTCCTGATTGATTTTGTGCTGGAATTTAACCGCAGGATGCAGGAGAAAAAGCGGGAAAAGAAAATTGTGGACTTTTCGGATATGGAGCATTTTGCGCTGGATATTCTCATCAAAAGGGAGAATGGAAAAATGGAAGCCAGCGATGTTGCAAGGGAGTACCGGCAGCATTTTACAGAGGTTTTGATTGATGAGTATCAGGACAGCAATCTGGTGCAGGAATATCTGCTCAGTGCGGTTTCCGGGGAGGAAGAGGGACATTTTAACAGGTTTATGGTAGGGGATGTGAAGCAGAGTATTTACCGTTTCCGACTGGCAAGACCGGAGCTTTTTCTGGAAAAGTATGAAAGCTACGGGGAAGAGGGAGATTGCATCCGCATTGATTTGGCAAAGAATTTCCGAAGCCGGAGTGAAGTGGTAGATGGAGTAAATGCTGTTTTTTCCCGTATCATGAGCAGGGAAAACGGAGGGCTTGCCTATGACGATAAGGCGGCTTTATATGCGGGGGCAGCTTTTCCTGAAAATCCTCTGCCCCATGCCAATGACAGCGAACTGATTCTGGTGAATAAGCCGGGGAGCGAGGAGGCGCTTGATGCCAAAGAGGCGGAAGCGAAAGCGATTGCCGGAAAGATAAAAGAACTGCAGGGCAGTTTACAGGTGACGGATAAGGCAAGCGGAGAACTGCGCCCCTTAAAGTATTCGGACATTGTGATTCTTCTGCGCTCCAACAGCGGATGGGATGAACCCTTTAAAAAGACGCTGGAGGCAGAGGGGATTCCGGTGTATATCACGTCTAAAACCGGATATTTTGCAGCCTCGGAGGTACAGGAGCTGTTGCAGTTTTTGAGAGTGCTGGACAATCCCAGACAGGATATTCCTCTGTTTGGAACGATGAAGTCTTTGTTTGGAGGCTTTACGGAGGAGGAAATTGCCCTTATCCGCAGCGGGCAGAAGCGGGGATCCCTGTATGATGCCCTGAAAAACTGCAGCCAGGAGGGGGAAGCAGAGGGGACAGAGGAAGGAACAGAAGAAGGAACGAAGAAGGGGACAGAGGACAGGAACGTCGAAGAGGCAACGAAGAAGGGAACAGAGAACAGGAGTATTGAGGAAACAGCGGAAAAACTGGGAAGAAAGGCAGCCCGGTTTCTGGAAAGAATTGCAAACTACCGGCAGATGGCGGTTTACCTTCCCGTGAGAGAGCTTCTGACAAGGATTGCCACGGATTTTCACTATCTGGATTATGTGACGGCGCTGCCCGCGGGAAGCAAGCGCAGGGCGAATGTGGAAATGCTTTTTACCAAGGCGTCTGACTTTGAAAAGACAAGTTATTTTGGACTGTTTCATTTTATCCGGTATATGGAGCAGCTGGAAAAATATGATATGGATTACGGGGAAGCGGACAGTCTGGATGAAAATGCAGATGTGGTGCGGATTATGAGTATCCATAAGAGCAAGGGACTGGAGTTTCCGGTATGTTTTGTGGGGGGCTTAAGTAAGCGCTTTAATATGCAGGATGTCAATCAGTCTCTGATTGTGGACATGGATTTGGGACTGGCAACAGATTATGTGGACACGAAAAGGCGGGTGCGCAATAAAACCCTGAGGCGGCTGGCGCTGGCAAGGAAGCTGAGGGAGGACAGCCTTTCCGAGGAACTCAGAGTGCTTTATGTGGCGCTTACCAGAGCAAGGGAAAAGCTGATTATGACAGCAGCTCTGGACAAGGCGCAGGAAAAATGGGAAATGTATCAGGGCATGGCGCAGAAGCAGCTAAGCTTTCCGGATTTTATAGAAGCAGGAAGTTATCTGGATTTTCTGCTGCCGGTTCTGGGAAGAACAGGAATTGCCGTGACGGTAATGGACAGCAGTGATTTGGAGGAGGCAGCAGAAACCGAGCAGCTTTTGATGGGAGGCAGACGCTTTTTGTTGGAGGAGGCGGAGAACCGGACCGATTTGGAAGCACTGGAGGGGCTGAAAAAGCGGTTATCCGCAAAGTATGCCTATGAAAATCTGGCGGGGCTGTATACAAAGACAACGGTTTCGGAACTGAAAATCGCCGCCATGGCAGGAAAGGACGAGGAGGCATATCATGCCTTTGAGGAAAAGGAACTGGTGCCTTACATTCCGGCTTTCCGGGGCGAGGAAGAAAAGGTGACGGGAACTGTCCGGGGAAATGCCTATCACAGAGCCATGGAGCTTTTGGATTTCCCTTTGCTTTTACAGGAAAAGGACAGGACAAAAAGAGAAAAATGTCTGGAAGAATTTCTGCGGGAAAAGGTGGAAAAGGGCAGGCTGACAAAGGAATATTTCGAGGCGCTCTCCATGAAAAAGCTGATGGCTTTTCTGGATACACCGCTGGCGGAGAGAATGTGTCTTGCCCAGAAGGAAGGCAGACTTTACCGGGAGCAGCCCTTTGTGCTGGGAATTTCAGCAAACCGTTTAAAGGCAGATTTTCCGGAGGAGGAAACAGTACTCATTCAGGGAATCATGGATGTGTTCTTTGTGGAAGAGGACGGAATCGTTCTTCTGGATTATAAGACAGATGCGGTAAAGAGCATGGAAGAGCTCTGGAACCGGTATGAAACCCAGCTTACCTATTACAGTGAGGCATTGCAGAAGCTTTTACAGAAGCCCGTAAAGGAAAGGCTTCTGTATTCCTTCCGCTTAAATACTTATGAATGACAGGTATGAATGGATGTGTGATTTTACTGGGTGGCAAGTCTTGTGACCTTGTCCATGGCTTTCTTCACCGGGGGGAGAAGAAGCAGGATAACGGTCAGGACAGCCTCCGGTACGATATAGCTTAAATTATAAACGACAGAAGCCCAGATGGCTGCGGCATTGCCGGTGAAATCTCCTACATAAGTAGTATAGAAAATCAGACCGGAAATTTCATGGCAGGCAAGTCTGCCGAGGACACCCACAAGATAGCCGATGAGCAGTCCGTTTTTCTTTTTGGAAAAGAAGCCGGAAAGTCCCAGAGCACCGAATGCCAGCGGATAATCCAGAAGTACCTGAACGGGATGTACCACGTAGGGGCCTGTGATAAACTGTAAGATACCATAGGCGAATGCGGCGAGAAGCCCGGTGGCGGGACCGTACCAGTAGCCAATCAGGGTAATGACCAGCATACTGAACAGGGTGACAGAGCCGCCGTTTGGCAGGCTGGGCAGCTTGATAACCACAGAGATGACAGTGGCAAGTGCGATGGCTGCCGCGGAAAAGACCAGTTGCTTTGTTTTTGTAGACATAAAAAATCCTCCTTAAGCTGGCTAAGGAGGGAACATCACAGACAAACAGTCCGGTCAGGACTGTCTGCTTCTGCTTCCCTACGCCGGTATTATCCGGTTCAGGTAATGAGGGTTAGAAAAGGTGCGGGCACCTTTTCAATCTCAGCGATGTGCTCCCCTAGCGTATTATTTTCAGTTAAAATCAATATAGGGGCAGGAAGGAAATTTGTCAAGCAATTAGTGTGAAAAATATGCCTGATAGCATATTTTTCGCACGGCTATTTGTGCCGCAGGCGTCACAAAGTAGCTTTTTATCGCAGAACTGAATCTGAAATTCAGTTCGCGATTCCTTCGGCAAAGGAATGCCTGCGGAATAGAGATTAGTGTGAAAAATAGAATTTTGGCGTAATTTTTAACACGCGGGAATGAGGATTTTATGAAGAGTAATCAGTTGTGTCTGGGAATACTGGCACATGTGGATGCCGGAAAGACAACCCTTTCCGAGGCAATTTTATATACCTGCGGACAGCGCAGAAAATTAGGCAGGGTGGATCATGGGGATGCTTTTTTAGACCATTTTGCGCTGGAACGGGAGAGGGGCATTACGATTTTTTCCAAGCAGGCGAGGGTTACTTTTCAGGGAAGGAAAATGACACTTCTGGATACGCCGGGTCATGTGGATTTTTCCGCTGAGATGGAAAGGACGCTGCTCTGTCTGGATTATGGAATACTGGTGATAAGCGGGGCAGACGGTGTGCAGGGGCATACAAAGACCCTGTGGAGGCTTTTGGCAGGATATCAGATTCCGGTCTTTTTGTTTATCAATAAAATGGACCAGCCCGGCACGGACAGGGAAGCTCTTTTAAAGAATCTGCAGAAGGAGCTGGACGGCGGCTGCATTGCCTTCGGAGAAGGGGAAAAGGAGCCTGATTTTGCAGAAAAAGCAGCTATGGGAAGTGAGGAGCTTCTGGAGGAATATCTGGAAACGGGAAGTGTTTCCAGGAGGCTTTTGGCGGAAGCCATCCGGGAGCGGAAGCTGTTTCCCTGCTATTTTGGTTCCGCGTTAAAGCTTTCCGGTGTGGAGGAGCTGCTGGCGGGGATTGCCACATATGCTCTGCAGGTTTCCTATCCGGATGATTTCAGGGCAAGGGTTTATAAGATTTCCAGGGATACCTCCGGCAACAGACTGACCCATTTAAAGGTAACGGGAGGTTCTCTGAAGGTAAAGAGTCTTGTGAATAACAGGAAAAGTGCCGGGGACGGGGAGGTTTTCTGGGAGGAAAAGGCAGACCAGATTCGGATTTATGACGGGCAGCAGTATCAGCTTGCAGAGGAGGTACAGGCGGGGGAAATCTGCACGGTGACGGGGCTGGAAAAAACCTTTGCAGGAGAAGGGCTGGGAGAAGAAGGGGAAAATGCAAAGCCGCTTTTAACACCGGTGATGGGATACCGGCTGATTTTGCCGGAAGGCAGCGACCCGGTGAAGGTACTGGGGCATCTGCGGCGTCTGGAGGAGGAAATCCCGGAGCTTCATGTGGTCTGGCGGGAGGCGCTTCGGGAAATCCAGGTGCAGGTCATGGGAGAGGTTCAGATTGAAATTTTAAAGGGGCTGCTTCTGGAACGCTTCGGACTGGAAGTGGAATTTGGGGATGGCAGACTTTTATATCAGGAAACCATTGCGGCACCGGTGATAGGAATCGGGCATTTTGAGCCATTGCGGCATTATGCGGAGGTACAGCTTTTGCTGGAGCCGGGAGAACCGGGCAGCGGGATTCAACTGGAAACGGCGTGCAGCACGGATATACTGGATAAGAACTGGCAGCGGCTGATTTTTACCCATCTGGAGGAAAAGACCCATCTGGGAGTTTTAACAGGTTCCCCTCTGACGGATGTTAAAATTACGCTGTTGACGGGAAGGGCACACCCGAAACATACAGAAGGGGGCGATTTCAGACAGGCGACCTACCGGGCACTGCGCCAGGGGCTGATGCAGGCGGAAAATGTACTGCTGGAGCCGGTTTATTCCTTTACCATAGAAGTACCCACAGAGCAGATTGGGCGGGCGATGGCAGATATCCAGAAAAGAAATGGCAGCTTTTCAACCCCTGTAACGGAGGGAGAACGCAGTATTCTGACAGGGACGGTTCCTGCGTCCACCATGGGAGAGTATCAGCGGGAGCTGGCAGCATATTCCAGAGGGCAGGGGCAGTTAAGTCTTTCCTTAAAGGGATATGAACCCTGCCATAATACGGAGGAGGTCGTGGCAGCAATTGGTTATGAGCCGGAGCGGGATACGGAAAATCCTGCTTCCTCGGTATTTTGCGCCCATGGAGCCGGATTTGTGGTGGACTGGTGGCAGGTGCCGGAGTATGCCCATCTGGAAAGCGGAATAAATCTGGAGCCGGAGGAAGAAGGGGAAATACCGGGAGCCGGGCAGATTCCTGTGCGGGGGGCTTTACAGAACAGAAGCGGAGGCAGCTCTGATTATATTACCCAGGAAGAAATAGAGGAGATTTTCCGGAAGACCTACGGAAAAAGCGGACAGGATTATGCACCCTACCGGTACCACAGCAGAAATACGGGGAGCGTGGTACTGGCGGGAGAAAATTCTGCCGGTGGGGCTTCAGGAGAGGAAAAAAGCGGAGAAAACAGGTACGGGAAGGACAGGCAGGGAAATAGAAAAGAGGAGGCAGCAGAGGAATATTTTCTGGTAGACGGCTACAATATTATTTTTGCCTGGGAGGAATTAAGAAGCCTTGCGGAAGTGAATATCGACAGTGCCAGAGATAAGCTGATGGATATCTGCTGCAATTATCAGGGGTACCGGGGAGGAACTTTGATTTTGGTGTATGATGCCTACAAGGTAAAGGGAAATCCCGGCTCTGTCCAGAAGTATCATAATATTTATGTGGTTTACACGAAGGAGGCGGAAACCGCAGACCAGTATATTGAGAAAACAGTACATAAAATCGGCAAAAAGCATCATGTGACGGTGGCAACCTCAGACGGGCTGGAGCAGATGATTATCTGGGGAGAAGGGGCGCTCCGGATGTCGGCACCGGGTTTTCTGGAGGAGGTAAGGGCGGTTTCTGCCAGAGCGCAGGAGCAATATCTGCCAAGCGGAAAGCAAGGATTTAATAGAATCCGGCTGGAGGATTATGGTACAGTAGAGGAAGAACAGGAAAATAAGGAAGAGGATAAAGCAAAAGAATAAGGTAAAAGAATAAGAAAAGGGGAACGGGTATGGAAAAAACGATGTGGTCACAGCTTTGGCTTCGATATGAGAAGTGTGAGGATTGCGGAAACGGTGTTTTTCTGGAGAGGGTTTGTCTGGAGGGCTTTGACGAAAAGCAGCCCATTGTGAAAAATGCCCTGAAGGAGCTTTCAGAAGGAGCTGAAAAGATGCTGGGGAAAAGGCTTTCTGTTGTGAAGGACGGAGAGCGTGCAGGGCTTCTTTTAAAGAGAAGTGCTTCTCTGGCAGCAGAGAGCTTCCGGCTTCGGGAGGAGGCAGGAAAACTTTCTTTGGAGGCTTCTGAGGAGAAGGGGCTTTTGTATGGCTGCTTTGAACTGCTCAGACAGGTGGGAAGCGAAAGAAGTCTTTTTGGAATCAACAGGCTTTTCTGCCCGGATAATCCTCTCAGAATGTATAACCACTGGGATAACATGGACGGAAGCATTGAGCGGGGCTATTCCGGCAAGTCCTTTTTCTTTTCTGATAATCAGATGCTTTTGAATGAAAGAACGAGAGATTATGCCAGACTGGTGTCCAGCGTTGGAATGAACGGTGTGGTTATCAATAATGTCAATGTAAAGGATGCGGCAACCTGGCTGATTACGGACAGGTATCTGCAGAAAGTGAGAGAACTTTCCGAACTGTTTGCGGAATATGGCATCCGGCTGTTTATCAGTCTGAATTTTGCGGCACCGCTGGAACTGGGCGGTCCGGACAGCGCTGATCCCTTATCGGAGGAGGTCAGAAGCTGGTGGAAGGAAAAGATTGCAGAGGTTTACAGGGAGGTGCCCCTGCTGGGTGGATTCCTTGTAAAGGCGGATTCCGAGGGGCGCCCTGGTCCTTTTACCTATGGAAGAACCCAGGCGGACGGCGCCAATATGCTGGCAGATCTTTTAAAGCCCTATGGTGGATTGCTGATTTGGCGCTGCTTTGTTTACAACTGTACTCAGGACTGGCGGGATTACAAAACAGACAGAGCAAGAGCCGGGTATGACAATTTTATTGAGATGGACGGGGACTATCATGAGAATGTGATTCTGCAAATTAAAAACGGTCCCATGGATTTCCAAATCAGGGAGCCGGTTTCTCCTCTGCTGGGCGGTCTGGAAAAAACAAACCAGATGCTTGAGGTACAGGTGGCACAGGAATATACCGGGCAGCAGATAGATGTCTGCTTCCTGATTCCGCTGTTTGAAGAAGTATTAAAGTTCCATACATATTGCCGGAAGGAACAGGATACTGTGGCGGATATTATCAGCGGCAGGATCTTTGGCAACAAAAATACCGGAATTGCGGCGGTCTGCAATACCGGAGCGGACTGGAACTGGACGGGTTCCTGTCTGGCGGCGGCAAACTTTTATGGATTTGGCAGACTGGCATTTTCCACCGCCCTTTCTGCGGAGGAAATCGCGGAGGAATGGATTCGCCTTTCTCTTTCCAACGAAAAGCAGGTGGTGGATGAGGTAAAACAGATTCTGTTACAGTCCAGAAGCACCTATGAAAAGTATACATGTCCCCTGGGAATTGGCTGGATGGTGACGCCGAATACCCATTATGGCTGCAGTGTGGACGGATATGAGTATTCCAGATGGGGAACCTATCACAGGGCAGACCATCTGGGGCTTGGAGTGGACAGAAGCAGCAGGGGAACCGGATACGCCGGACAGTACAGGGAACCCAATGCGTCCATGTATGACAAGCCGGAAAGCTGTCCGGAGGAGCTGCTGCTGTTCTTCCATCATATGCCCTATACTTGGCGGTTAAAGAGCGGAAAGACCATTTTGCAGCATATTTATGACACGCATTTTGAGGGCGTGGAGGAAGCGGAAAAAATGCAGGCAGCGTGGGAAGGACTGGAAGGAAAAATTCCGGAGGAGGACTGGAAGAACGGGAAGGAACGTTTTGAAAGGCAGCTTGTCAATGCAAGAGAATGGCGGGATCAGGTGAATTCCTATTTTTACAGAAAGAGCGGCATTGGGGACGAAAAGGGCAGGAAGATTTATTAAAGCGTAAGTGGGAAACAGAAAAACCGCAGCGAGAGAATAAGGAGAGAGGGCATGGAGGCAGACAGAGTTAATTTTGAGGATGGATGGAGTTTTTTACAGACAGGGTTACATGTTACCATGGCGGAGGCAGAGAGCGCAGTGGCACGCTTTGTACCGGTGGAGCTGCCCCATGACTGGCTGATTGGAAATGTCAGAAATCTTTATCTGGATAGCTGCGGCTGGTATCGGAAGAGCTTTTTCTGGCAGGGAGAAGACGCTGCTGTTCTTCTGGGGTTCGATGGAGTTTATATGGACTGTACGGTTTATGTAAACGGAATCCGTATCGGGGACTGGAAGTACGGATATTCCTCTTTCCATATGGATATCACCCAGGCGCTTCGCCCGGGAGAAAATAAGATTCTGGTGCAGGTGCGCTTTCAGGCACCCAACAGCAGATGGTATTCCGGTGCCGGAATTTACCGGAGCGTCTGGCTGAAAACCTGCGGAGAAAGCTATCTGGCTGAGGACGGAACTTATGTACAGACAAGGCAGTCGGGAGAGGATTTTTTACTGGAAGCCCAGACGGAGATTGCCTTTGCCGGAAAACAGAAGGACTGCTACTTAAATTACCTTTTGAAAAAGGACGGGAAAACGGTGCAGGCGGCTGGCAGGGCAGTGCCCGTCTGGCAGGAGGAAAAGCAGAGCTGGCAGGGAGAAGTGTCTGCAAGGGTAGAGAAACCGGAGCGGTGGAGTATCGAAAAACCGGAATGTTATACACTTTCGGTGGAGCTTTATGATAAAGAATCGGAAGAAAAATTGGATTCTCAGGAGCTGACCATTGGCTTCCGCACTATGGAATTTACTACGGACAGAGGTTTTTTCCTGAATGGAGAGCCGGTAAAATTAAACGGCGTCTGCGAACATCACGATTTCGGGTGTCTGGGGGCGGCATTTCATGTGCCAGCCATGAGGAGAAAGCTTTCGATTTTAAAAAAGATGGGCTGCAATGCTATCCGCACCAGCCACAATATGCCCGCGAGGGAAGTTATGGAGCTGGCAGACAGCATGGGCTTTCTGGTGCTGGATGAAGCCTTCGATATGTGGGAGCGGTCAAAAACAACCTATGATTATGCCAGATTTTTCGGAGAGTGGCATGAAAGGGATGTGGAAAGCTGGATAAAGCGGGACAGGAATCATCCCAGCCTTTTGATGTGGTCCATCGGAAATGAAATTTACGATACCCATGCAGACGAGCACGGGCAGGATATCACAAGGGAGCTGATTCGCTGCGTGCGTAAATATGACCCTTATGAGAATGCGCCAATTACCATCGGCTCTAATTATATGCCCTGGGAAAATGCGAGAAAATGTGCGGATATCGTAAAGTATGCGGGCTATAATTACGGAGAAAAGTATTATGCGGCACAGCATGAGGAACACCCGGACTGGATTATGTATGGCAGCGAAACGGCATCCATTGTGCAGAGCAGGGGTGTTTACCGGTTTCCGTTAAGTCAGTCTGTACTGGCGGATGAGGATGAACAGTGCTCGGCGCTGGGAAATGCCACTACAAGCTGGGGGGCAAGAAGCTGGGAAAAGTGTCTGACAGACCACAGGGATGCGCCCTTTATGCTGGGACAGTTTTTATGGAGCGGCTTTGACTATATTGGAGAGCCCACCCCTTACCATACAAAAAACAGCTATTTCGGGCAGATAGACACGGCAGGATTTCCAAAGGATGCCTGTTATGTTTTTCAGGCAGAATGGACAGATGCAAAGAAAGCGCCCATGGTGCATCTTTTCCCTTACTGGGATTTTAATCCGGGGCAGAGGATTGATGTGCGCGCCTGCACCAACGGAGCGGCGGTGGAGCTTTTTGTAAACGGAGTTTCTCAGGGAAAACAGGAAATTGACCATGTTCACGGAAAGAAGCTGTTAGGGGACTGGAATGTGGCATATGTGCCGGGAGAGATTACGGCAGTTGCTTATGACGAAAAAGGCATGGAAATTGCAAGAGAGAGCCACAGAAGCTTTTCGGACAGTAAAAGAGTTGTTTTGAAGGCGGATAAAACAACGCTTCTGGCAGATGGCAGGGATTTGTGCTTTGTGACGGTGGAAACAGAGGATGCCCTTGGAAATCCGGTGGAAAATGCTTCGGATTATGTGAAGGTAATTTTAAGCGGTCCCGGCAGAATACTGGGAATGGACAACGGGGACAGTACGGATATGGACCAGTATAAAACCACTGTGCGGAAGCTCTTTAACGGAAAGCTTCTGATTGTGGCTGGCAGCAGCGGGGAGGCAGGAGAAATCTGCCTGACGGTGTCAGGACGGGGACTGGAAAGTGCCAGTCTGGTGCTGACTGCCTGCGGAGGGGAAGGTATCCTGAAAAAGGAAGGATTTCTGGAAGACTGCAGGAAGTTACATTCTGAATATGGTGTTGCAGAATTTCCGGACAGGGTGCCGATTCGGAAGCTGGAACTCATTGCTGCGGAGGGACAGAAGATTACTTCGGAGAAAAAGGAACTGGCGATACAGGCGGTGCTTTATCCCCGGAATACCACGGATAATCACCTTTCCTGGCAGGTGGTAAACAGTGCCGGAATCCCGGTGGGCTTTGCCAGGGTGGAAGAGCTTCCGGGGCAGGATGGAAAACGGGCGAAGATTACCGCTCTGGCAGACGGCAGCTTTTATGTGCGCTGTATGGCGGGAGAGGGAGAAAAGGTACGGGTCATTTCCCAGTTGGAGCTTTCCACAGAAGGGCTGGGGCAGGCATTTTTAAATCCCTATGAGTTTGTGTCAGCGGGGCTGTTTACGCAGACGATTGGAGAAATTACCAACGGAAATGAAAAGGGAATTGCCACGGCAAGGGACGGCGCAAGCGGTGTCGTCTATGAAAAGGTGGATTTCGGCGCTTTCGGTTCCGATGAAATAACATTGCCGGTTTTTGCCCTGTCGGATGAACTGTATCAGATAGAAATGTGGCTGGGAGTGCCCGGCAGAGAGGGAAGCAGGCTGCTCTGTGAACTGCCTTATCAGAAGCCGTCCATCTGGAATGTGTACCAGGAGGAAACCTATCATTTGCCGGAACGGATAAAGGGAATTGCTGCTATCGGATTTGTCATGCACGCCAAGGTACATTTAAAGGGCTTCAGCTTCCGGTATCAGGAGAAGGCTTTTTCATATCTGACAGGAGCGGATGCAGACCGGATATACGGGGACAGCTTCCGGGTAGAAGGAACAACGGTAAGAGAGATTGGAAACAATGTCACGCTGGAATATGGAGATATGGATTTTGGCGAGGCGGGAGCCTGCAAAGTAACGGTTTATGGCAATACGCCCCTTGCAGTCAATACCATCCATATTCACTTTACAAACGAAGCGGGCGAAACGGTAAACCGGATTCTGGAATTTCAGGGAAATCAGGAAAAGCAGCTTCAGGAGCAGGAATTTGCAATAGAACCTGTCCGCGGAAAGGGAAAGCTGGAATTGATTTTCCTGCCGGGAAGCTGTTTTGATTTTGGGGCGATTCGGTTTGCGTAGGGTGATGCTTCATTATCCCTTATCATGCATCTGGGAGTGGTACAGGCTTCTGTATTCTGAAGGAGTGCAGCCCTTCAGCCGCTTAAAGGTTCTGTTGAAGGTGGACAGGCTGGAAAAGCCGGACTGAAGGGCAACCTCTGTAATGGAGGTGCCGGGCTTCATCAAAAGCGTTTCTGCTGATTTAATTCTTTTATAACAAAGGTAATCATAAAAGTGGTATCCGGTACATTGCTTAAAAAGTCTGGAAAAATGGAACTTGGAAAATCCCGCAACATCTGCAACAGATTCCAGAGATAAATCCTCTGCATAGTGTTCATCCAGATAATCAAAAACGGAATTAAATTTCTGAATCAAATCTTCTCTTCTGCCATCGCCGGACTGTCCGGCAGAGGAATCGGTTTCCTGAGAAATCCTGTATTTCACATAATTTACGAAAAAGGTCATCAATTTGGAATAAACCAGCATTTCTCTCAGGCTGTCATTCTGGAAGTAGTCCCTGCAAAGCTGCGCTACCAAATCATATTCCTCCGCATAAATGGGGCGGCAGGTGCTTTTATTGATTAAAATCGGCTGTGCCAGATAAGAGGTCAGGTAGGAAAAGCCTCTGATTCCGGAGAGCAGGCTGAAATCAAAGAGATAAATCAGACGTCTGCCTGTCGGAGGGGCAATCAGATGGTGCAGTTCACCCCCCGGAATAATGAAAATATCACCGGGAACCAGTTCGTAGGTAGTCTGCCCGACAATGACGGTATAGCCGTTTTCCAGAGGGATAATCATTTCAATGGCAGTATGCCAGTGGGTTGCGTATTCGGAAGGCTCGTCATTTAACCAGAACCGGACAGTGGAACCGGGGAGATATCCCACGGATTCGGAATTACCGTCGACCATTCTGGCATAGTGATTTTCCGATTGCTGCTGTTTATACTTTTTTAAAAGAACCTCATCCAGAGGATAAAGAGTTGTACTGTCCATAGGTATTACTTCTCCTTTAAAATGATGAGCAGAAATTGCGAAAACAAACCAAAAACAAAATATCAAAATAACCAACAAAAACAACATGAATAAACATAAAAGTATCCAAAATATCTATATTTCATAATAGCACAAAGAATTTAAAAAGACAATATGCTTAACAAATGAAAAAAAGAACAGAAAAAGAAAGCAATATATGAAAATGTAATGCGCAATTTTTGATAAGCGAATAAGACAATTCATGCTATAATAAAACTATCAACAGCCAAGATAAAAAAATACCGGGAGGGATGAACGTGAAAAAGAAGGAACAAGTGGTTCCACAGAACAAGACCGGCTTTGGGGTTTACATGAAACGGTATTGGCAGTTATATGCACTATTGGCTCTGCCGCTCTTGTATTTGCTGGTCTTTAAGTATGCACCGATGGTGTACATACAGATTGCGTTTAAAAAGTACAGTATTGTACAGAGCGTCTGGAAGATGCCGCTGGCAGGAAATCATGGTTTTGAATATTTCATCAAGGCATTTAAGAACAAGGACTTTTTACTGGCTCTGAGAAATACGCTGACCCTGAACCTGTTTGATTTGGTGATTGGCTTCCCGGCTCCGATTATATTTGCACTGATATTGAATGAGCTGTGCTTTAAGAGATTCAAGAAGGTGGTTCAGACCATTGCATATATGCCCCATTTCCTTTCCTGGGTCATTGTATACAGTCTGGCATTACAGCTGTTTGCACCCGGTGAGGGTCTTGTCAATATGATGATTGAAGGGCTCGGCGGAAAATCAATTCCCTTCCTGAATGACCCGACGCACTGGATTGCTACCTATATCGGTGTCGGCGTATGGCAGAGCTTCGGATGGAACTCCATCGTATATCTGGCAGCCATTGCGGGAATCAACCCGGAACTGTATGAGGCAGCAGCGGTGGACGGCGCAGGAAGATTCCGGAAGATGTGGCACATTACGCTGCCCGGTATCAAACCTACCATTGTCGTTTTGCTGATTATGAGTCTGGGTAACATTTTAGGAAGTGGTTTTGACAGACCTTTCGCATTCCAGAACAATCTGGTTATGAAGGTTGCGGATGTTATTTCTACATATGTATACAGAACAGGTATTAAGGGATTGCAGTTCTCCCTGACAACTGCAGTCGGACTGTTCCAGTCTGTGGTAGGTGTATTCTTCCTGCTGATGGCAAACTGGCTGTCCAGAAGACTTGGTGAAAGGGGGATTTGGTAATGAAGGTAAAATCAACATCTGCCAAAGTGGGCGACTGGATATTTGTCCTGATTTGCGTACTGGTAAGCATTATCTGCGTAGTGCCTATGTTAAACCTTCTGGCGAAATCCTTAAGCTCTACGGATTATCTGGTCAGAAATGAAATTTACCTCTGGCCGAAGGGCTTTAACGTAGATGCCTATGCTACAGTTTTGAAGGATCCGAAATACATCAGAGCATTTTTCTGGACGGTATTTCTGACTGCTGTATGTACACTGGTTTCTCTGACTATGACAATCCTCTGTGCATACCCGCTGATTTTTGAAAAGTTAAAGGGCAGGGGCCTCATTAACGTATTTATTACGGTTACCATGTTCTTTAATGCAGGTACCATTCCGAACTACCTGCTGATGCAGAAGTTAAAGCTGCTGGATAATCCGCTTGTACTGATTATTCCGAGCTGCTTAAGCGTTTACAACATGATTATCATGAGAAGCTTTTTCTACGGCATACCGGACAGCTTAAGGGAATCTGCAGAGATAGATGGTGCAACTTTTTTCCAGATTCTGTTAAAAATTTATGTACCGCTGTCCAAGCCGGTTATGGCAACGCTGGCACTGTTTTATGCAGTAGGCCGCTGGAATGGATATTCCGATGCACTGATGTACATGAAGAAGACAGTGTTCTATCCGCTGCAGTTACTTCTGTATAATATTCTGAACAATATTAACTCCGTGGAGGTGGCAACCCAGGAAGGGTTCTCCACACCGGGACTTTCGGCATCCTTAAAGGCGGCGATAGTCATGTTCTCCACGGTACCTATCCTGTGTATTTATCCGTGGCTCCAGAAATACTTTATCCATGGTGTAACACTGGGAGCAGTAAAGGAATAAGCGGGCAGGGGAAGCCCGTTGATTCAAAATAGCAAACAATCCACAAAAGTGTGGTGAAAGGGAGGTAAACATGAAGAGAAAGGTATTATCAATTTTACTGGCAGGTGCTATGGTAATGTCTATGGCAGCCTGCGGAGGACAGGAGGCAGGGCAGTCCTCAGTGGCTGGCTCCACAGCTTCCAAAACAGAAAGTTCACAGTCTGGTTCTTCTTCCACAGAGAACACAACTACGGCAAGTGAGTTGACAGATGGAAAATTCGCTGAAACCAGACACATTACAGTAGAGGTTTACGACCGTGGAAATGACGGTGGTTCTGACCCTACCAACAATATGTACACAGAGTACATCAAGAAGGGAATGCTGGAGGATCACAACGTAGAAGTAGAGTTTGTAAAGGTTCCCCGTTGGACAGAGGTTGAGGAAATCAACAACCTGCTGGCAGCAGGTACCGCACCGGATATCTGCGTTACTTACAGCTTCCCTACCATTCAGACCTATGCTGATATGGGCGGTGTTCTGGATTTGAGCGGCTATGTGGATGATTATAAGGGCGACCTGCCGAACCTCTGGGATTGGCTTGGCGAAACAAATATTTACTGGGATAAGGACCCTGTTGACGGACATATCTGGGCAATTGAAGGAAAGCTTGCAACAAGCAACCGTATCAATACCTTTGTCCGTAAGGACTGGCTGGATAAGCTGAATCTGAAGGAGCCCACCACAACAGAAGAATTTGAAGCAATGCTGGTTGCTTTCAAGGAAAACGCAAGCACACTGCTCGGCGCAGATGCAGATAAGATGATTCCTTATTCTGTAAGCTATGATGTGGGCTGGAGAGCAGCAACTCTGATTGAGTCCTTTATCGACCCTGATATTACAGATAAAGAGTACTATGTAAACGGCTTCGATGACAGAAAGCTGACCCAGAACGGAACCAAGGAAGCTGTCAGACTGCTGAACAAGTGGTACAATGACGGATTGATGTGGGATAATTTCGCACTGTATGGTAGCGGCGACACCACAGAGGATGATAACATGAAGGCTGGTTATGTAGGCGCATTTACCCATAACTGGGACTATCCTTTCCGTAACGGTACAGACAGTATCAATGCAAACCTGCAGAGAAATGTAGGCGAAGATGCTGAGTTCGTAGCAGTTGACCCCTTCACGGATTCCAAGGGCGGACATACGAAATATGTTTCCAGTACCGCAGGCGACCGTAAGATTTTCTTCCCTACCACCAATGATGAGCCTTTAGCTTCTATGCTCTATCTTGACTGGATTAGCCAGCCTGAGCATATCGAGTATCTGCAGATTGGTGATGAGGGTGTGACCCATAACAAGCATGAGAGCGGAGCAATCCAGACAGTTGCTGCAACCGGTGATGCAATCATGAACTCCGGTATGAACATTGACTATACCATTACCTGTAACGGTCTGCATCTGTCCACAGATTCCCTGACCGTACTGTCCAAGGCTTACAGCTATGCTGAAATTGACCCTGAACTGGTAAAGCAGGCAGATGCTTATGCACAGGTTGATGCAGTTCCTGCAAAGAATGTAAACGTAGGTACCATTGAGGCAGAAGCCGGTGTTGGTGATACCTTAAGTGCCAAGAGAGATCAGGTATATGACAACGCAGTTATCGCTCCTGTAGCTGATTTCGACAAGACCTGGGATAGCCTCTACAATGACTATCTGAACGCAGGCGGTAAGGCAATTCAGGAAGAACGTGCTGCAAAGTGGGAACAGTATTTCGGAAGTTCTGATATGCTGCCCTAAATGTAAAAAATAACAACGGATTTTCTTTTCATGGAAAGGGCTTTGCCGGAAAGCGGCATTGCCCTTTCTCTTTATTTGTGTTATGCTTGTCTGGATATGTACAGAAAATGTGCGGAACGGAGAAAAGTCATGTTACATTTATTATTACCGGATACTTATGATTCCCTGCTGGCGTTTGCCGGTATTCTTTTTGCCTTTGCAGCTACGGTATTTGCAACAGCGAAATTACAGGGATACCTTCCAAAGGATGCAGGCCGTGAATTTGCCCATGATGGAAAGCTTTCCGCGGGAAAGCCGAGAGGAGCAGGCATTTTATTTGTATTTGCCTTTGTAGCTGCTGCGGTTCTGTTCGCACCTCTGGATGCGGAGATTGTGATTTATCTGATTCTGATTGTGATTTGTATGATGACGGGCTTTCTGGATGATGCGGCGAAAATGCCCTGGGGAGAGTATAAAAAGGGATTTCTGGATTTGTGTGTGGCTGCACTGGTTGCCATGACTTATTTAAAGTACAATTCCAATACAATCGAGCTTGCCTTTTTCCATACGGCAGATGCGGCCCGGGTACAGATTACGATTCCCCCGGTAATTTTTGCAATTCTGATTATTATTCTGGTCTGGACCTCTGTCAATGTAACAAACTGTGCTGACGGAGTGGACGGGCTTTCCGGGACGCTGGCAATTATTTCCATGATGACGATTTACGTGGCAGACATGGTACTGGGAAGAGAGGGTAATATGTCCTTTTTGATTCTGTTGTTTGCGGTATGTATTCTGGGCTACCTCTGGTATAATGCAACGCCCAGCCGCCTGATGATGGGGGATGCCGGTTCCCGTTCCATGGGACTGTTTATCAGTCTGGCAATTTTAAAGACAGGCTGCCCGCTTTTGTATATTCCCATTGCGCTGGTGCTTCTGCTGGACGGTGGACTGGGGCTTTTGAAGGTGGCACTGCTGCGTTTCCTGAAAATTCATATTCTGAAAAATACGAGAACACCCTTACATGACCATGTGCGGAAGGTGTGGGGCTGGTCCAATACCCAGACGGTATTCCGGTTTGCAATTATTCAGATTATTCTGTCGGTTGCGGTGATTTATGGAATGAAGATGGTGTAAGCGCGCAGGAAAGCATGCGCGGGAATGGAGTTTTATATGTATGATGAATTGACACCCAGTGATATTAAGAAAATGGAAGAGGAAATAGAGCATCGGAAGCTTGTTGTGCGGAAGCAGGCACTGGAGGATGTGAAGGAAGCGAGAGCCCAGGGGGATTTGAGCGAGAATTTTGAGTATTATGCGGCAAAGAAGTATAAGAATCAGAATGAGAGCAGAATCCGTTATCTGGAAAGAATGATTCGGACGGCAAAGGTGATTCCGGAGGACTCAAAAGAGGATGAGGTTGGAATCAATAATACGGTGACGGTGGAATTTGTGGATGATGCCACTGAGGATATCTTCAAGATTGTAACAACAGTCCGGGGAAATTCTCTGGAAAACCTGATTAGTAATGAAAGCCCTCTCGGAAAGGCTCTTTTGGGAAAGAAAGTGGGTGAAACAGCCCATGTTCAGGTAAATGATACCATCGGGTATGATGTCATTATCCGCAAAATTGAAAATACGGTGGATGACGGAAGTGATAAGATAAGGAGTTTTTAAGCATGAAGCAATATTTACTGTTTGATTTGGATGGCACATTGACAGACCCCAAGGTGGGAATCTGTACCTGCGTGCAGTATGCCCTTGCCTCTTTTGGCATTGAGGAGCCTGATTTGGACAAGCTGGAGCCTTTTATCGGACCGCCTTTAAAGAACAGCTTTATGAATTACTACCATTTGACAGAGGAGCAGGCAGAGGAAGCGGTAGAAAAGTATAGGGAGCGTTTTAAGGACACCGGTATTTTTGAAAATAAGCTTTATGACGGAATCGAGCAGATGCTGATTGCTTTAAATTCCAAGGGCATGCATCTGGCAGTGGCATCCAGTAAGCCTCAGGTCTTTGTGGAGCGGATTCTGGAGCATTTTCACATTGCAAGATATTTCAGGGTTGTGGTAGGAAGCGAACTGGACGGAACAAGGGTCAATAAGGAAGAGGTTATAGAAGAAGCCCTGAGGCAGCTTTTCGGAGATAAGCCCGTGGATAAAAGTCAGGTCTATATGATTGGGGACCGAAGATATGATGCGGAGGGCGCTAAAAAGGTCGGTGTGGAAAGTGTTTGTGTGACCTATGGCTATGGCAGTATGGAAGAACTGAAGGCAGCAAAGGCGGATTATATTGTGCGTTCCGTGGAAGAACTGAAAAATTTCTTGCTGCGGGGAATTGGAGAAAAGCAGAAGCTGACGCCCACTCAGAGAATTTTACAGTTATTTATTCCTTTCCTTCTGTTTATCGGTGTCAAGGGACTGGTGGTAAATGTACTGGGAATGATGATGAATACCGTGGGAAATACCATTCCTGCGGGCAGCTTTTTCTTTGTGCATGATGAAGCGGGTAACTTGAAGGAGCTGACGGGCAATACCCTGACGATTCTGCAGATGCTTGGCTTTATCGGTGGAGTTGTGGCAATTTCCAAGATTGCCAGAAAAACCCTTACCAGAGCGAAGGATGATATGAAGCTGATGCACATTAAAGGCGACCCGGTGTATACCTACGTGGCGGCGGGAGTGGCAGCGCTTTTTGCAGCCTTTGGCATGAACCTGCTGCTGGAGCTTTCCGGTATGCTGGAGGCTTCCGGAACCTATCAGAAGGTTTTGGAGAATCAGTATGGTTCCACCTTTATTCTGGGGCTGATTTTATACGGACTTATTTCTCCCTTCGCGGAAGAGCTTCTTTTCCGGGGGGTTCTCTATAACTGTATGCGGAGAAGTATGACAGTAAAGATGTCCATATTCCTTTCTGCCATGTTCTTTGGATTATATCATTCCAATGCAGTACAGGGAATTTATGCGCTGGTGCTGGGACTTTTGATTTCTTATGCTTACGAATATTTCGGCGATTTAAAGGTGCCGATTGCGATGCATATGGCAGCAAATATTCTGATGTACTGTCTGAGCTATGTAACACTGCCTGCGGCAATGACCGGCTGGGCAGCCTGTGTTGCAGCGCTGGCGCTGGCGGCGGGAGCATACTGGCTGTTGAAGCGGGAGAAAGATATTTTGTAGGCAACTGTTTGCAGGGCGAGGGGGACTGGAAATAGTTGCTTTGGGAGAACCGGAAAGTTGGGAAGGAAAAGGGAATGAAGTTTTCGATTATTGTGGTGGCGCTGAATCCCGGAGAAAAGCTGGAGAAAACCTTAAACAGTATTTTTTCCCAGACCTGTACAGATTATGAGATTATTCTGAAGGATGGCGGCAGCCGGGACGGTTCCATGGAGGCATGGAGGGCATCTGAGCGGGTGGAATTTTTCTGCGAGCCGGATAAAGGTATTTATGATGCCATGAATCAGGCAGTCAGCCATGCGTCAGGGGAATATTTGTTGTTTTTAAACTGCGGGGATTTGTTTGCGGATAACCGGGTGCTGGAAAAAACGGCTGATTTTTTAAAGCAGCAGGAGTGCGACGTGGCAGTACCAGGAAAAGTGGAAAAAATCGGGATTCTGTATGGAGATACCATCGGGGAAAAGAATGGCGTTATTATTGCAGCGCCACCCAAAATGACGGGCTTTACCTGTTATCGGAATATTCCCTGTCATCAGGCGTGCTTTTACCGGCAGGACCTTTGTAAAAGGAAGCCCTATGAGCAGAAGTATAGAATCCGGGCGGATTATGACCATTTTCTCTGGTGCTTCTTTGAGGAGAAAGTTACAATCCGTTATATGGGATTTCCGGTGGCATCCTATGAGGGCGGAGGTTATTCGGAAAGTCAGGAAAACAGAAAGCGGGACAGAGAGGAACACAGAGAGATTACTGCCCGGTATATTCCGAAGCTTCAATTATACTGGTATCGTTTCCTGATGGGGCTGACACTGGCTCCGGTCAGACGGTTCCTGGCAGAAAATAAGAAATTTTCCGGGCTTTATCATAAGCTAAAGTGTGTGTTATACGGGAGAAAAGAGTAAAAACAGCATAAAATAATCAGAAAACACGACGCAAATAAAATGAATTGGCAAACAATCTGACAATTTAATGAAAAGTCATTATTTACAAATGAAACAGGATGGTGTATATTGTTTCCAACAAAAGGGCGCAATGGAGCGTAAAAAGCTTCATTGCGCCCTTTTTTGGTTTTCAGGAAAGGGCGTTCTCTTGCCCGGAAAGGTATGGTTAAAGGTATGTTTGATGTGAAAAAGGAAGTTCCGGATGCACCCCTTTACAGGGAAGAGTTTGAGCATGATAACTGTGGTATCGGTGCCTGTGTGAATATTCACGGCGAAAAAAGCCGTGAAACAGTGGAGAACGCTTTAAAGATTGTGGAAAATCTGGAGCACAGAGCAGGTAAGGATGCAGAGGGAAAGACCGGTGACGGTGTCGGTATCCTGACCCAGATTCCCCATAAATTTTTTGCCAGAGTGACAAAGCCTCTGGGAATCGAAATCGGAGAGGAAAGAGAATACGGTGTCGGTATGTTCTTCTTCCCTCAGGATGAACTGCGGAGAAATCAGGCAAAGAAAATGTTTGAAATTATTGTGGAAAAGGAGGGGCTGCCTTTCCTTGGCTGGCGTGAGGTGCCTACTTTCCCTAATGTACTGGGACATAAGGCTGTGGAATGTATGCCTCATATCCTGCAGGGCTTTGTAAAGAAGCCGGCGGGTGTGGAAAAGGGGCTTGCATTTGACCGAAAGCTGTATATTGCAAGAAGGCTTTTTGAGCAGTCCTCCGAGGATACCTATGTGGTTTCCTTTTCCAGCAGAACGATTGTATATAAAGGAATGTTTCTGGTAGGACAGCTTCGTACCTTCTTTGCGGATTTACAGAGTGAAGACTTTGTTTCCGCCATTGCCATGGTACATTCCCGGTTTTCCACCAACACAAATCCCAGCTGGGAAAGAGCGCATCCCAACCGTCTGATGGTACACAACGGCGAAATCAATACCATCAGAGGCAATGCGGATAAGATGCTGGCAAGAGAGGAAAATATGGAGTCGGAGTATTTAAAGGGGCAGATGCACAAGGTGCTGCCTGCTATCAGCAAGACCGGTTCCGATTCCGCCATGCTGGATAATACGCTGGAATTTCTGGTAATGAGTGGTATGGAGCTGCCGCTGGCGGTGATGATAGCCATTCCGGAGCCCTGGGTAAACGATAAGGCAATGTCCCAGACGAAGCGGGACTTTTACCAGTATTACGCAACTATGATGGAGCCCTGGGACGGTCCTGCCTCCATTCTTTTTTCCGATGGGGATATTATGGGGGCAGTGCTGGACAGAAACGGTCTGCGTCCTTCCCGGTATTTGATTACAGAGGATGATACCCTGATTCTTTCCTCTGAGGTGGGGGTTCTGGATATTGAGCCTACCAAAATCCGGTTGAAGGAAAGACTTCGTCCCGGCAAGATGCTTCTGGTGGATACGATACAGGGAAAGGTTATTTCTGATGAGGAAATCAAGGAAAGATATGCTTCCAGACAGCCCTACGGCGAATGGCTGGACAATAACCTTGTATTCTTAAAGGATTTGACGATTCCGAACCAGAGAGTGCCGGAATATACCTATGAAGAGCGCCAGAGGATGCAGAAGGCATTCGGTTATACCTATGATGAATTAAAGCAGAGTATTCTGCCCATGGCAAAGAACGGCGGAGAGGCGATTGCCGCAATGGGTGTGGATACGCCGCTGCCGGTTTTAAGCAAGACCTATCATCCGCTGTTCCATTACTTTAAGCAGCTTTTTGCCCAGGTAACAAATCCGCCCATTGATGCTATCCGGGAGGAAATTGTGACCTCCACAACGGTTTATATCGGAACGGAGGGCAATATTTTACAGGAAACTCCGAAGAACTGTAATGTGCTCAGGGTCAACAATCCGATTCTGACTAACACGGATTTGCTGAAAATCAAGAATATGAAGGCAGAGGGCTTCAAGGTTGAGGTTGTGCCGATTACCTATTATAAGAACACCAGTCTGGAGCGTGCCATCGACAGGCTGTTTGTGGAGGTGGACAGAGCTTACCGGGATGGGGTAAATGTGCTGATTCTCTCCGACAGAGGTGTGGATGAGAACCATGTGCCCATTCCCTCCCTGCTGGCAGTTTCCGCGTTGAACCAGTATCTGGTGCGCACCAAGAAGAGAACCCGTGTGGCTTTGATTCTGGAATCCGGTGAACCCAGAGAGGTGCATCATTTTGCTACCCTGTTGGGATATGGTGCCTGCGCAATCAACCCCTATCTGGCACAGGAGTCCGTGAAGGAGCTGATTGAAAATCATATGCTGGATAAGGACTATTATGCGGCTGTGAATGATTATAACAATGCGGTTCTGCACGGAATCGTAAAAATTGCTTCCAAAATGGGAATCAGCACTATCCAGTCCTATCAGGGCTCCCAGATTTTTGAGGCAATCGGCATCGACAAGGATGTGATTAGCAGATATTTCAGCAATACCGTATGCCGTGTGGGCGGTATTACCTTAAAGGATATTGAGGAACAGGTGGACAGACTGCACTCCATGGCATTTGACCCGCTGGGCTTAAAGACGGATTTGACACTGGACAGCCCCGGACATCACAAAATGAGAAGCGGCGGGGATGAGCATCTTTACAATCCTGCCACAATCCACCTGCTGCAGGAATCCACCAGACGGGGAGATTATCAGCTTTTCAAGCAGTATACGGCGCTGGTAAATGATGAGGATTCCGTAAGAAATCTCCGTGGACTGCTGGATTTCAAATATCCTAAGAAGGGCGTTCCCCTCGAAGAGGTAGAGTCTGTGGAATCCATTGTCACCAGATTTAAGACCGGTGCCATGTCTTACGGTTCCATTTCAAAGGAAGCCCATGAAACTATGGCGATTGCCATGAACAGACTCCACGGAAAGAGCAATTCCGGTGAGGGCGGCGAGGATTTAGAGCGGCTTACGGTGGGGGCAGACGGACTGGACCGCTGCTCAGCTATCAAGCAGGTAGCCAGCGGCAGATTCGGCGTTACAAGCAGATATCTTGTCAGCGCAAAGGAAATCCAGATTAAGATGGCGCAGGGAGCAAAGCCCGGTGAGGGCGGACACCTGCCCGGAGGAAAGGTCTACCCCTGGATTGCGAAAACCAGACATTCCACACCGGGTGTTTCCCTGATTTCTCCGCCTCCTCATCATGATATTTATTCCATTGAGGATTTGGCGCAGTTGATTTATGACTTGAAGAATGCGAATACCCAGGCAAGAATTTCCGTAAAGCTGGTTTCAGAGGCCGGTGTGGGAACGGTAGCTGCAGGTGTGGCAAAGGCAGGTGCCCAGGTTATTCTGGTATCCGGCTATGACGGAGGTACCGGAGCTGCGCCCAGAAATTCCATTCATAATGCGGGACTTCCCTGGGAGCTGGGACTTGCGGAAACCCATCAGACACTGATTATGAACGGACTGCGGAATAAGGTGCGTATCGAAACAGACGGCAAGCTGATGAGCGGACGGGATGTGGCAATAGCAGCAATCCTCGGTGCAGAGGAATTTGGTTTCGCCACAGCACCCCTTGTTACCATGGGCTGTGTGATGATGAGAGTCTGCAATCTGGATACCTGTCCGGTAGGGGTTGCAACCCAGAACCCGGAGCTGCGGAAGAACTTTAAGGGCAAGCCGGAATATGTGGAAAACTTTATGAAGTTTATTGCCGGAGAACTCAGAGAGTATATGGCAGCCCTTGGCGTCAGAACGGTGGATGAGCTGGTAGGTAGAACGGATTTGCTAAAGAAGAAGGAGCATTTAAGCGAGAAGCAGAAGCAGATAGATTTGAGCCAGATTCTGGAGAACCCTTACGAGGGAACGAAGCAGAAGGTGATTTTTGATGCAAAGCAGGTATATGATTTTGAACTGGAAAAGACGCTGGACGAGAGAGTGCTGTTAAAGCAGCTTGGTAAGGCAATAGGGAGCGGACAGAAGAGAAGCATCGAGGTGGATGTTTCCAATACGGACAGAGCCTTCGGTACTATCCTTGGCAGTGAAATTACCAGAAAGCTTGGGGATAATCTGGAAGAGGACACCTACAGGGTGCTCTGCAAGGGAGCCGGTGGACAGTCCTTCGGTGCCTTTATTCCAAAGGGTCTGACTCTGGAACTGGTAGGGGATTCCAACGACTATTTCGGCAAGGGACTCTCCGGCGGAAAGCTGGTGGTATATCCTCCCGCAGGAAGCCGGTTTAAGGCATCCGAAAACATCATTATCGGAAATGTGGCTCTGTATGGTGCCACCAGTGGAAAAGCCTATATTAACGGTGTGGCAGGAGAACGGTTCTGCGTCAGAAACTCCGGGGCAAGGGCAGTAGTGGAAGGTGTCGGCGACCATGGCTGTGAATATATGACAGGAGGCTGCGTGGTAGTTCTGGGACGTACCGGAAAGAACTTTGCAGCAGGTATGAGCGGCGGTGTTGCTTATGTGCTGGATGAAGAAAATGATTTGTACAAGCGGCTGAATAAGGAAATGGTATCCTCCAGTGAGCTTACCTCCAAGTATGATGTGCTGGAATTAAAGGAAATGATTCAGGAGCATGTGGCTTTGACCAATTCGGAAAAGGGAAAACAGATACTGGAGCATTTCGGAGAATATCTGCCGAAGTTTAAAAAGATTATTCCCCATGATTATGAGAGGGTTTTAAAGACGATTGTACAGATGGAAGAGAAGGGCTTAAGCGCAGAACAGGCTCAGATTGAGGCTTTCTATGCAAATTTGAGATAGAGGCATAAAGACCGGAAAGGAATGAGTAGCGATGGGAAAACCAACTGGATTTATGGAATATAAAAGAGAAGTCAGTCTGGAAGAGGAGCCGAAGAAGCGAATTGAGCACTTCAATGAGTTCCATGAGCATCTGCCGAAGGAGAAGCAGCAGCTTCAGGGGGCAAGATGTATGGAATGTGGTGTTCCCTTTTGTCAGGCAGGCATGATGATTTGCGGGATGGCGAGCGGCTGTCCCCTGCATAATCTGGTGCCGGAATGGAATGACCTTGTTTATACAGGAAACTGGGAGCAGGCGTACAACCGTCTGAAAAAGACGAACAATTTCCCGGAATTTACTTCCAGAGTCTGCCCTGCTCTCTGCGAGGCAGCCTGTACCTGCGGATTGAACGGGGACCCGGTATCCACGAAGGAAAATGAGTATGCCATTATTGAGAATGCTTATCAGGAAGGATATGCGGCAGCAAAGCCGCCGAAGGTCCGTACCGGAAAGCGGGTGGCTGTTGTGGGAAGCGGCCCCTCCGGTCTTGCTGTGGCAGACCAGTTGAATAAAAGAGGGCATCAGGTAACGGTATTTGAACGCTCTGACAGAGTGGGGGGCTTACTGATGTACGGTATCCCCAATATGAAGCTGGAAAAGCAGATTGTGGAGCGGAAGAGAAAGATTATGGAGGAGGAAGGGATTACCTTTGTCACAGGCGCGAATGTGGGAAAGGATATCAAGGCGGAAAAGCTGCTGCACGATTTCGACCGGGTTGTGCTGGCATGCGGTGCTTCCAATCCCAGAGATATTAAGGCGCCCGGCAGAGATGCGGAGGGTATCTACTTTGCGGTGGATTTCCTGAAGGCAAATACCAAAAGCCTTCTGGATTCCCGGTTTGCGGATAAAAAATATGTGGACACCAGAGATAAGGATGTTATTATCATTGGCGGCGGAGATACGGGAAATGACTGTGTGGGAACCTCCATCCGCCATGGGGCAAAGAGTGTCACCCAGATTGAGATGATGCCCAAGGCACCGGAAAAAAGAGCGGAAAATAACCCCTGGCCGGAATGGCCGAAAGTCTGCAAGACCGATTATGGCCAGCAGGAGGCGATTGCCGTTTACGGGCATGACCCTAGAATTTATGAGTCTACCGTTAGGGAATTTGTCAAGGACAAGAATGGTAAGCTAAAGGCAGTGAAGATTGTGAAGCTTACCTGGGAAAAGGATGCAGCCACCGGTCGGATGAATATGAAGGAGATTCCCGGCAGTGAAAAGGAGCTTCCCGCAGATATCGTGCTGATTGCGGCGGGCTTCCTTGGAACCCAGAGCTATGTGGCAGAAGCCTTTGGCGTGGAATTAAATGAGAGAACAAATGTGAAAACAGAGGCAGGGAAGTACCAGACCAGCAGGGAAAATGTCTTTGTCACAGGAGATATGCACAGAGGGCAGTCCCTTGTGGTATGGGCTATCCGGGAGGGCAGAGAGGCTGCAAGGGCAGTGGATGAAAGCCTGATGGGATATTCTAATTTGGTGGTACAGTAAATAAATACAGGGTTGCACGTTCCAAGAATATTTAGCGGAGCGGCAGCCCTGTGTTTTCGTGCTACTTATCTGGTACAGGTCTTCCTGGAGAAAGGCAGAAAAGAATCTGATACAATAATCTGATTGTCAGGAGCATAAAGGGTAAAACGTTTGATTTTAACGGTTTCCTGTCCCTGTATATACATATCTGATGTCTGATGGAAAAAGGTTTCTACATATCTGATATTTGTTTTGGGGTCTTTGGCAATGCCAAGATGATTGTATTCGTGATTGGTGCTTTGCTCGAATAAGAGATAGTCACTTTGAAGTTTTGAATTGATAAGTGCAGGATTGAAATGGAGAACTGCATCGGTATACGTTAAAGATGTTAAAGAATCATAGGAAAAATTTTCGTATCTGTCAGCGATATCATTGTAAAAGACACTTTTTTGTATCATTGCATCGGTGAAAAGTTCTTTTTTAATACGGCTGATGATATATCGGGTTTGTACTTTTCTGTTCTTTTTATCGTTGAATAATTGGATAAGCTGAATATCTGTCAGTTTATGAAGACCAAGCAGATGTATGAAATTTTCTTCTTTGTATATAAAATCAATTTTTTCTTCATTTAAAAACAGATATTCTGCTCTGCAATTTTTCAGACGGAGATAATCGTTGTATTTGCACAGTAAATCGTTCATAGGAAGTCCACCTGTCTGTATAAGAAAATGCTCCTGAAAAAATCAGGAGCATTACAATTCTTTTGTAAGGTTCCTTGTTTTTCGGTTTTGCAACCTATTCGGGAGAGCGAACCAACTCTCATTGGGAACTCCAACCGTGAACCGAAAGACCACGGTCTTCTTTGTTCATATAAATAATAGCAGATTTTCAGGAGAAAATCAATATATAACATAAAAATATTATATAAAATAATGGTTAAAACAGATAATCGGAAACCCGGTATAAAAGGGTTCTGCCATGGGGTGTTTCATAGACAAAGACTTCCTTAAAGTATTCGGCAAAGGTTTCCTCCGGAATCTGGTAGCTGCTTCGTTCATAGGGAGAAACCACAAGATAGGAAACATTGTATTTTTCAAAGAGTGCAGCAGACTGTAAGGGCATTTCGTACATCTGCTGTACTTCTTTCTGTCGTTTTGAGGTATTCAGTCCATGATAATAAAGAAAGGTATCCGCACCGCAGACAATAGTCCTTCCGGTCAGGGAGCTGATTTCATTGTTATGCCTGGTGTTGGTTAAAAAGACAGCATCCACAGGGGTATTTTCTGCGGCATATTCCGCAAGGGCAGTCTGGGCGGGATTGTAAAGCTCGTAGCGGGATACCGCTTCCCTGCCAAGGGTCAGAACAGCGGAAAATACCGCAAGAAAGAGGCTGAGGGCAGCAAGGGCATTTTTCAGGAAAGGATTCTTTCCACTGCGGTAACAGTCTGCCCAGTAATCTGCTGCTGCAATGCAGAGTAGAAAATATGCCACATATAAAATCTTGTTATTGTCATAGGTGTTCGGTGTAAAAACAATCAGTTCCCCTGTCCAGAATAAAAGAAGAGCGGGAAACAGGAGCCGGATTGTCTTTTTCTTACAGGTAACTACAGCTCCAAAAATCAAGAGCAGTACAATTCCCATATTTTTCAGATAGAACCAGAGATAGGCATCGCTCTGGTTGCCCCAGTTTAAGTGCCCGCGGACAAAGCCTCCTTCGGAAACCTGTCCGAAGGTCCAGTAAAGAAGCTGTGGCAGGGCAAGGAGCAGGACGCAGAGCAGATAGAGGGCAAAGCCTCTTAAGTAGGGAGGCAGATTTTTAATCGTCTGATGACAGGAAACCCCGGAAGCCGGCTGGGAATGGGATTGGCGAAGCCCGGCAAGGGTACGAAGCAGCAGGAAAATTCCGTAAAAACATAGTAGTGCAGGAAGACTTAAGCCGATTCCCAGTAATACATTGGAGGGAATGGGATTTTTCGTATGGATAAAATGGAGGACAGAAAAGAAACCTAAAAAGCCGGTCAGGATAAAGGAAGCCCTGACGGGGAAGCCAGTTCCGGCAGTCTGGTACAGGCATAAAAGCAGCCAGCAGGCGCTGATAATTCCGGCACTGAGAAAGGAATGGGTATGAATCATGGGCAGAGCAGAAACAAACAGCCCTGCGGGCAGAAAGAGGCAGGAGTCCTTACAGAAAGCCGCCCGGTATAATAAAAAGAGGGCGGGGAAAAGAACTGCATAGCCGAAGAGCGTGGCACGCTGGGGCAAAAACATATCCGCTATCAGGTTGACCCAGCGGATATTCTGCTCTGTGAGGTTGGTGGGGGTAGTATAAAAACCGGTCAAAATATCGGAAAAGGAATAGGCTGCGTTTCCGAAAAGAGAAAAAAAGTAAAGAAAGCCCAGTCCCCCGTTCAGGAAAAAGAAAATCAGGGTGAGAATCCCCTTTGCGTGGCTTTTGGTAAAATTCAGGGCGGTCAGGTATACGATGCAGAAAATCTGTCCCATGGCAAAAAGCATCGGCAGGATATAGGCAAGCCGCAGGGAGTTTCCCAGTAAAAGCAGGCTGGAGGAACAACTGTCACAGAGAAAAGGATAGGAAAGCCTTGTGCCGGGGAAAATAGAGTATTCCGGAGGGAAGGTATGAGTGGTGGCAAGGCTTGTGATAAAGCCAAGGTGCATATTCATATCCCCGTAGGTAGATTGTCCGGTGAACAGCCCGTCATTTTCGCCGGGCAGCAGGGTATGCGTATGGAGAAGGTATCCGAAAAAGCCCATAAAGGCGGCGAAACAGAGAAAAAAGAGGATATGAGGAGCTGTAAAATTTCTTTTTTTATATTCCATTTTTGGCCGGAAGCGCCGGAAAAAGAGCAGAATCAGACAGACTGCGGTAATTGCGGCTGCAATATGGGCAGTCAGTGTAAAATCAAAGAGAAAGGAAAACAGTATGGGCAGCCAGGTAAAGAGCAGGGAGCCGGTACAGCTTCCGAAGAGCAGTCTGGTGAAAAAATCTGCGGCAGGTAATTTTTTCTGACAAAATGCAAAAACCAGACAAAATCCTGTACACTGGAAAAAGAGATAATAAAGTACGCCTGCCATTCCTGCCTCCCACTTTGCGCCTCTCTCGGTGCATGCTTACAAATTATTACTTATTATAGTATAAAAGCGGCGGAAGACTGTCAATCCCAATCCTCCATTCTTAAGATTCCCTGCAGTTGCCAAAAGATGCAAGATAGATTAAAATGGAGGGTACATGAAAAGGGAAAGGGGTACTTGACCGGATGAAAAAGGAACGTATGGCAAATCTGGAGCTGCTCAGAAGTGTGGCGATGGGAATGGTAGTGGTGTTGCATTATCTGGGAAAGGGCGGGCTGCTGCCGGAGCTTTCCGGGGAAACGCTTGACAATACGGGAAGGACAGCATGGCTGCTGGAGGCGTTCAGCATTGTTGCCGTGAATGTATATATGTTTATCAGCGGCTATTTTTTAAGTACTTCTTCCTTTAAAATAAGCCGGTTGGTGCGGTTGTACTTTCAGGTCTGGTTTTATTCTGTGGCGGTGGGAATTGTCGGCGCTCTGGCAGGCTGGACAGGGGATGTGCCGGTGGATACCCATTATTTACTGACGTTGCTGTTTCCGGTATCCATGGGACATTACTGGTTTATGACTGCCTATGTGTATTTTTATCTGTTTCTGCCCTTCCTTGGAATTGCGGTAAAGAAAATGAGTAAAAGAGAGCTTGGTATGTCGGCCATGCTTTTGCTGACAGCCTTCTGTTTCTTAAAAAGTGTGTTTCCTTTAAGGCTGGAAATGGACGGGCAGGGCTATGACTGCCTCTGGTACCTGTGCGTGTTTGTGGCGGCGGCTTATATCAGGCGGTTTGGGCTGCCTTTTCTGGAAAAAAAGGGAAGGGGGCTTTTGCTTTACCTTATCGGCTGTCTTGCCATTTTTGGCGGCACCTTTATGCTGCGGGCGGTTTATTTAAAGACGGGCAGCTTCGGACTGATGTTGAAAATGTGTTTTGAATACAATCATCTGCTCCCTTTTCTGGCGGCAGTGGGGCTGTTTTTCGCTTTTTCCAGACTGCAGATTTCCGGGAAGGCGGCAGAGGTTATCTGCCGGATTTCTCCGTATACATTAGGGGTTTATCTGCTCCATGAAAACATCGGGGTCCGGTACGCATGGCAGAACTGGCTGGGGGCAGGGCAGATTGGTTCCCCTCTTTCCCTGATTGGCAGGACTGCGCTGGCAGTGCTTGCTGTCTTTACGGCAGGGCTTCTGGTGGACAGGGTACGGGCTTTGCTTTTTGATGGTATTTGGAATCTTTTGAAGAGGCTTCCTCTTTTGCAGCATTTCCTGCAGAAACAGAACGAAGCAGAATAAAGCTGGAGGGGCATATATATGGCAACGGTAAAGACAGGAATGTTGATACAACAGAATTTAACAGAAAAGAATCCCCGGGCAGTCCGGGCAAAATGGGAGTGGCTTCTGGTGGCAGTCCTGTTTTTATATCCGCTAAGGCATATCTGGATAGGGCTGGATTTATGGGATACAGGATATAATTATGCGAATTTTCAGTACATGGGACTGGAGCATATGGATTCCATGTGGCTGTTTTCTACCTATCTGGCAACGGCAGTGGGGCATCTGCTTTCCTTTTTGCCGGGGGCAAAAACGCTTCTGGGAATGAATCTTTATACAGGACTGTTTGTGAGTCTTCTGGCGGAAATGGGTTATTTTTTCTGTACCAGAAAGCTGAAAATGCCAGCAGTCACGGCCTTTTTGGGAGAATGGATTGCCGTAAGCCTCTGCTGGTGTCCTACGGCGCTTTTATACAATTATCTGACCTATGTGCTGTTTCTGGCAGCAATGCTGCTTTTGTATCTGGGGCTGACAGAAGAGAGAAAGAGATATCTTGTGGCAGCGGGTATCTGCCTTGGCAGTAATGTGCTGGTCAGGTTTTCCAATCTGCCGGAGGCGGCAATGATTGTAGCAGTCTGGGTGTATGATTTGGCTCTGGTACGGGGAAAAGGCAGCTTCAGAAGAACATTGAAAAATACCGGGCTCTGCCTTGCAGGATATGTGGCTGCGCTGGCGGGCTGGTTTTTCTATCTGGGGCTTCGGTATGGCTTTACTGCGTATTTTGAAGGAGTTTCGGGACTATTTGCCATGACGGAGCAGGCAACCGATTATAAGGCGGATTCCATGATAAGCGGGCTGATTCGGGTTTATGTGGAAAATCTCTACTGGGTGGTTCGAATCGGAGTTATTTTAGCAGCAGGGCTTGTGATATTTGCCCTGGCAGCAAAGATGCAGGAATACCTGCAAAAAAGGAAGCCGGAGAAGGAAAATGCAGGAAGTACATTTATCTGGCTGGCACGGGGGGGCTGTGTGATTTTGGGAGCAGCCTGTCTGGTGTGGCTGTACGGGAGAAATTTTGCTTCTTCCTTCTTTTACAGCTATGATTCCATGCTGCGTCCGGGTGTCCTGTTTTTGATTTTGCTTTATCTGGTGGCGGTAATACGGATTTTCCAGCCGGGTGTTTCCAGAGAAGAAAAGCTTTTGAGCGGAATTGTGCTGTTATCTGTATTTTTAACTGCAATCGGCAGCAATAACGGGGTATATCCCAGCCTGAACAATCTCTTTTTGGGAGCACCCTATCTTTTGTGGGAGCTATGGCGGTTTATCAGAAGTACAGGGAAAAGAAAAATTGCCGGTATTACTGTTTTTGCATTTCCGGCAAAGGTGCTTCTGATTGCTTTCGGGCTTCTCTGCCTGATACAGTTTGGCGGCTTTGGGGCGAAGTTTGTCTTTGCGGAGGCAACGGGGGTACAGGATACCTCCGCCAGAGTAGAGAATAATGAGGTATTAAAGCATATCAGGATGAGTCAGGAAAAAGCGGAAACGCTGACGAAGCTGACGGAGTATGTGGAGGTAAACGGACTTTTCGGGAAAGAAGTTCTGTTATACGGCAATGTGCCCGCCCTTTCCTTTTATTTACAGATGCCCTCTGCCTTTAATCCCTGGAGCGATTTGCGTTCCTACCGGGGAGAAAAGCTGGAAGGGGAGCTTTTGAAAATCACAGAAAAAGCAGACTCCGGGGAGGAGCTTCCGGTGGTTATTCTTGGAAATAAATATGTTTCTGAAAAGAAGGAAGCCGGTACGGATGCAAAGTGGAGTCTGCTACGGGAATTTTTAGAGGAAAATGAATATGAGCCATGCTATGGGGATACCCTTGTCACTGTATTAAGAAGTGGAAAGTAAAAGAACAGAAATCGAAGAAATGAGGACAGATTATGTGTACAGCAGCGACTTATCAGACGAAGGATTTTTATTTTGGAAGAACATTGGATTATGAATTTTCCTACGGGGATGAGGTGACAGTGACACCCAGAAATTACCCCTTGGCAATCCGGAACGGAGAGGACTTAAAAAACCATTATGCCATTATCGGCATGGCGCATGTGGCAGGGGATTATCCGCTGTATTATGATGCCATGAATGAGAAGGGGCTTTGCATGGCGGGACTGAACTTTGTGGGAAATGCCGCTTATAATAAAGTGCAGGAGGGGAAGGAGAACGTAGCGCAGTTTGAATTTATTCCCTGGATACTGGGAAAATGTGCTTCCCTTAAGGAGGCGAAGGAATGTCTGGCAACAATGAATCTGACAGATACGCCCTTCAGCGAGAAGTTTGCGCCTGCCAGTCTGCACTGGCTGATAGCAGATAAAAGCGGGGCGGTCACAGTGGAATCCATGGCGGACGGACTGCATGTTTATGACAATCCTGTGGGCGTGATGACAAATAATCCACCCTTTCCCCAGCAGCTTTTCGGACTGAATAATTACAGACATTTATCCCCCGGGCAGCCGGAAAATACTTTTGCGAAGGAGCTGCCCTTACAGACCTATAGCAGGGGAATGGGAGCTTTGGGGCTTCCGGGAGATTTGTCCTCCGCTTCCCGGTTTGTGCGGGTGGCATTTACAAAAATGAACGCAAAATCCGGTTCCTCGGAGGCAGAAAGTGTCAGCCAGTTTTTCCATATTTTAGGTTCTGTGGAGCAGACGAGGGGCTGTTGTCTTGTGGGAGAGGATGCCTATGAAATCACCTTGTACACCTCCTGCTGTAATGCCCAGAAGGGAATTTATTATTATACCACCTATGAGAACCATCAGATTACCGGGGTAGATATGCATCGGGAGAATCTGGAGGGAAGTATGCTGGTGCGTTATCCTCTTGTAACAGGAGAACAGATTCGCTGGGCGAATTAGGAAAAAGCCGGAAATGGAGCTTGACGGATGAAGTACCGGGATTTAACCAAGGGGAGCATTTCACGCTCCCTCTTACTTTTTGCGCTTCCCATGATAGCGGGAAATCTTTTGCAGCAGCTTTATAATATTGCGGATACCCTGATTGTAGGGCGGGTGCTGGGGAAAAATGCTCTGGCGGCAGTAGGTTCCTCCTATACGCTGATGACCTTTCTGACATCGGTGTTTCTGGGATTGAGCATGGGGTCAGGAGCGCTCTTTTCCATTTACAGGGGAAAGGGGGAAAAAGAAAATTTAAAGCTGGCGGTGGCGCATGCTTTCGGATTGATTCTGACCGTGACAGTGGTTCTGAATCTGCTGGTTTATCTGTTTTTGAATCCGATACTTGCCTTTTTGCGGGTGCCGGAGGAAATCTGGGACGGAATGAGGAAGTACCTTCTGATTATTTTCGCGGGGTTACTGGCAAGCTCCCTCTATAACTTTTTTTCCTGTCTGCTGCGGGCGTTGGGAAATTCCTCTGTGCCACTGATTTTTCTTGCGGTTTCTGCTGTTTTGAATATCGGACTGGATATTTTATTTGTGGCAGTGATTCCCTGGGGGATTGCAGGGGCAGCACTGGCGACGATAGCGGCGCAGTATGTCAGCGGTATCGGCATTTTTATTTATGTATTGTGCAGGGGCAGGGAGTTTTTGCCGGACAGAGAAAGCCTGCATTTTGACAAAGGAATTTTACGGGAAATCGGCAATCTTTCTTCCATGACCTGTATTCAGCAGTCAGTGATGAACTTTGGTATTTTGATGGTACAGGGGCTTGTCAACAGCTTTGGGGCAACGATTATGGCAGCCTTTGCAGCCGCGGTTAAGATTGATACCTTTGCCTACCTGCCGGTGCAGGACTTTGGCAATGCCTTTTCTACCTTTGTGGCACAGAATTACGGAGCAGGGGAGAAGGAGCGGATTCGGCGGGGCACCAGACAGGCTTTTGGCATCAGCATTGCTTTTAGTCTGTTGATTTCTGCTGTGGTATGTCTTTTTGCAGAGCCTTTGATGGGCATCTTTATTTCCAGAGAGGAAACCCAGGTCATCGCGGCAGGCGTCCTTTACCTGCGGGTGGAGGGGGCTTTTTACTGCGGCATCGGCTGTCTGTTTTTGCTGTACGGGTATTACCGGGCGATGAAACGGGCGGAAATGTCAGTGGTGCTGACGGTGCTTTCCCTTGGGACAAGAGTGCTTCTGGCATACATACTTTCCGGTTTTACCGGGGAGATTGGAATCTGGATGGCGATTCCCATTGGTTGGGGACTGGCAGATTTGGTTGGATTGTTATATATGAAAAAAACGGATTGCAGCCTATAAAAGCTGTAATCCGTTTTCTTTTGCCTGTGCCATGACATCCTCAGGCCACAGGGAACATTGTACCTCGCCAATGTGTGCTTTTCTTAAGAAGAACATACAGATACGGGACTGACCGATACCGCCGCCGATGGTATAGGGCAGCTCTTCGTTGATAACCGCCTTGTGGAAGGCAAGTTCGGCTCTTTCCGGGCATCCTGCTTCCTTTAACTGGGAAAGAAGGGCTTTCTTATCTACACGGATTCCCATACTGGAAAGCTCCAGAGCGATATCCAGTACCGGATAATAAACAATAATGTCAGCATTTAAGGTCCAGTCATCATAGTCCGGGGCACGTCCGTCGTGAGGCTCCCCATTTTCCAGAACACCGCCAATCTGCATGATACAGACAGCGCCCTTTGCCTTGGCGATGTAATATTCCCGCTCCTTGGGAGAATAATCCGGGAACATTTCCTCCAGCTCGGAGGTGGTAATAAAGAAAATGTCGTGGGGAAGAATTTCTTCAATATAGTCATAATGAATGGACATATATTTTTCAGTTTTCCGCAGCACCTTGTAAACGGTACGGACAGCTTCCTTTAAGGTATCCAGATTTCTGTCCTCTTTGGAGATAATCTTCTCCCAGTCCCACTGGTCAACATAAATAGAATGAATATTGTCTGTTTCCTCATCCCTGCGGATGGCACTCATATCCGTATAAAGACCTTCGCCGATGGAAAAACCGTACTTCTTTAAGGCATAACGCTTCCACTTTGCCAAGGACTGAACAATTTCAGCCTCTCTGTTATCTTCACATTTAATATCGAAGGTGACAGGTCTTTCCACACCGTTTAAGTTATCGTTCAGACCAGATTCCGGCGCAACGAAAAGAGGAGCAGAAACCCGGAGCAGATGCAGACGCTCTGCTAAAAGGGTCTGGAAGAAATCCTTTACGGTTTTAATTGCGATTTGTGTTTCGTACAGATTTAATTCTGATTTGTAATTTTTCGGTATGTTGAAGTTTGACATATCTTTCCTGCTTTCTGAAAATCAAATAATATCCTATATTATTTAACCGCGTTTTACCAGATTTTGCAATAGTTTTTTTCCAGATTTAACTTCATTTCTGCGCACGTTTTTTGCGCATGATGAGTTTGTGTCAAGTGTACGCAGACACAAATCTCGCGATTGAAAATTTTTATTTTTCAATCTCTACTTGTCATATACGAACATATGTGCTATTCTGATAAAGAACAGATGTTCTGAATGGAAATGCTTCAGACAGAGCAGAATAGGAAGTAAGAAGTGTGAAAGTGTGCAGAAAAAGCAATAACTAAACCGGAAATATGGGATATAGAAACGGAGCCGGAATAGAAATGCAGGCTGGCATGGAAGTAAAAATCAGGATAGAAGCATGGAAACAGGATTAAAAACAGAAACAAAACAGAATATAAAACCGGAAATGAAAACAGAAAACAAAATCAGTTTTCCGGGAAACGGAGCAGGAATGTCCATACAGGAAAAGCTGGCGATTCTTACGGATTCGGCGAAGTTCGACGTTGCCTGTACCTCCAGCGGGGTGGACAGAAAGGGAAACGGGAAGGACATGGGAAACTGTGTGGCTGCCGGTATCTGCCACAGTTTCGCGGGGGACGGGCGATGTATTTCCCTGTTGAAAATCCTGATGACAAATGAATGCGTTTTTGACTGCAAATACTGTCAGAACCGCTGCTCCAACGATATTCCCAGAGCAACCTTTACCCCGGAGGAAATCTGTACCCTGACGATGGAATTTTACAGGAGAAATTATATTGAAGGGCTGTTTTTAAGTTCCGGCATTATTGGAAATCCCACCCTGACCATGGAGCTTCTCTGGCGGACAATTTATCTGCTGCGCAACAAATATCATTTTAACGGATATGTCCATGTAAAAGCCATACCGGGGGCAGATCCGGAGCTGATTCGCCGGACGGGCTTTCTCGCAGACAGGATGAGCGTCAATCTGGAGCTTCCTACGGCAGATGGTTTAAAGGCGCTGGCGCCCAACAAGCACCGGAAAACCATTTTAACGCCCATGCGCCAGATACAGAATGGAATAGAAGAAAACAGAAATGACATTGTAGTATATAAAAATGCGCCCCGGTTTGTATCGGGAGGGCAGTCCACGCAGATGATTATCGGTGCAACCCCGGAAACAGATTATCAGATTTTGGGAGTGGCAGAGGGCTTATATCAGAAGTTTGGGTTGAAGAGAGTATTTTATTCTGCCTTTGTCAATGTGACGGGGGATAAAAGCCTGCCGGCGCTTCCGGGAGGCCCGCCTCTTTTAAGGGAGCACAGGTTATATCAGGCGGACTGGCTGCTGCGGTTTTATGGGTTTCAGGCGGAGGAAATTCTGGATGAAAAGCGCCCCTTTTTCAATGTGCTGCTGGACCCGAAGGAGGACTGGGCAGTAAGACATCTGGAATATTTCCCGGTGGAAATTAACAGGGCACCCATGGAGAAGCTTTTGCGGGTGCCGGGAATCGGGGTAAACAGTGCAAAGCGGATTGTAGCGGCAAGGCGTGGAGCGAATCTGACCTTTGGGGATTTGAAAAAAATCGGGGTTGTTTTAAAGAGGGCGTTGTTTTTTATTACCTGCAATGGCAGGATGATGTATCCCGTGAAATTAGATGAGGATTATATTGCCCGGAATTTGACAGAAACACAGGAAAGGATACGGCTGGGAAGTGACGGGATGACGTACAGACAGATGTCACTTTTTGATGTCAGTGGGTTTGCGGAATGATTGTTTATCGATGCCAGGATTCTCTGGAAAATATTTTTACGGCAATTTACAGGGCTTATGAGGAAAACAGGGAACCGGAGGATACCGTGCTGATGCTCTCAGAGGAGCCGGTTTTATTTGCAGAGGACATTATAGTGGAAACAATACCTCAAAAGTCGGATAAGGTGATAAGGACTTTAAAGGGAAGGTTCGGAGAGCAGGATTACCAGAGTCTGTGTCTGGCACTGACTGCGGAGAATGAGGAAAAAGCCCAGGCGGTATACCGGACGGTGGCATTGGGATTGCGGGAAAACTGTGCAAAAGGGCATTTGTTTGACAGACTTTCTGAAAGCTGGGTGCAGAAAAGCTTTGCCCTGGCAAGAAGAGCAGGGAGAGAAGTTAATCATATGATGGGCTTTACCCGGTTTGAAGAACTGGAGCAGGGGGCACTGTATTCCAGAATAGGTCCTGAAAATAATATACTTGCTTTTTTGATGGAGCACTTTTCAGACAGGCTGCCGGGAGAGAACTTTGTAATTTATGATGACAAGAGAGGACTTTTCGGTCTGCATCCGGCGGGAAAACCGTGGTATCTGGCACAGGGAGAGCCGGATAGTACCTTTTCCCCCGCACTTTCGGAAAAGGAGAAGGAATATCAGGAACTATTCCGGCTCTTCTGCCGTACAATAACGATAAAGTCCAGAGAGAATAAAGAGCTGCAGCAAAATATGCTTCCGCTCAGGTTCCAAGAATATATGGTGGAATTTCGGTAAAACTGATAAAAAGCCTGTCTTTTGTGGTACTGTGATAAAGTGAGAATTATCCAAATTTCACAAAATGGAAAAAAATGGAAAAGAAAACCTGCGCAAATTGTAAAAACAGGGAAAAGAATGTAAAACCAGGTAAAAGATACCAGTCGAAAAATGCTTTACAAGAGCCTTAAAATGAATATAATAGAAAAATATAGGTAAACTTGTTTTATGTTTATGAAAGGATGGTTAAAATGGTAAAGACAATTCGTCTGACTCCCGATGAAGTGCAGCATTTTGTTGACGTAACCTCCAGATGTGATTTTGACATTGATATTTCTTATAACAGATATGTAGTAGATGCGAAGTCCTTTCTGGGTGTATATGGTCTTGACTTCGGAAAGCCCCTGACAGTTTCTTATCATGGATATAATGAGGAATTTGAGGAACTGCTGAAGCAGATTGCGATTGCGTCCTGACGGAGGAAAAAAGCCGAACAAAGGAAAAATAATAGAAAAATTGACTCCCTATGTAAGATAGAGTACTATCTTCATAGGGAGTTTTGTGTATATTTCTATAAGTTTTGCTATATTGTGCAGCAGGTGTCACAAAGCAGCCTTTAAAAGCGTGGAGATTGGTGTGATGCGGTGGAGAAGTGCACAGAAATGGAGATTAGCATGGAAATCAGGATTTCAGTGAGGAATCTTGTGGAATTTATTTTAAGACACGGAGATATAGACAACAGGCATCAGGCAAGCCCGGACAATGCAATGCAGGAGGGCAGCCGAATCCATCGGATGATACAGAAGCGGATGGGAGCGGAGTATGAGGCAGAGGTTTCCTTTCGGTACACGATGCAGACCGAAGAATATCAGTTGACAGTAGAGGGCAGGGCAGACGGAATTATTCATCATGAGGGACAGGTAATTGTGGATGAAATCAAGGGAACCTACCGGGATTTGTCCAGAATGAAAAGTCCAAGGCTGCTGCATATTGCCCAGGCGAAGTGTTATGCTTATATGTGCTGCCTGAAGGAGGATTTGAAGGAAATCCGGGTTCGGCTGACCTACTGCAACATGGAATCGGAGGAATTGCGTTACTTTTATGAGGATTATACCTTTCAGGAACTGAAGGAGTGGTTTGACGGGCTGATTACTGCTTATGGAAGATGGGCGGAGGATGCCTGCCGCTGGCAGAAGAAAAGACAGGCTTCCATAGAAGGGCTGCCCTTTCCCTTTCCTTACAGAGAGGGGCAGAAGGAACTGGCTGCCAACGTATATCGCACTATTTACCATAAGAAAAAGCTTTTTCTGGAGGCACCCACAGGGGTTGGAAAAACAATAACTACTCTCTATCCGGCAATTCAGGCAATGGGAAAGGGAATGGGAGAGAAGCTTTTTTATCTGACTGCCAAAACGATTACAAGAACGGTAGCGGAGGATACGTTGGGGCTTTTGCGGGAGAGGGGGCTTTGCTTCAGAAGTGTTACTCTGACGGCGAAGGAAAAAATTTGTTTTACCGGAAAGACGGACTGCAATCCGGAAAGCTGCCCTTATGCGAAAGGGCATTACGACAGAATCAATGATGCGGTTTACGATTTGCTTACTTCCGGAGATAACTTTGGCAGGGAGCAGGTGGAGTATTATGCCGAAAAGCATCAGGTCTGTCCCTTTGAAATGTGTCTGGATATGTCCCTTTTTGCAGACGGTGTTATCTGCGATTACAATTATGTATTTGACCCTCATGTTTATCTGAGGAGATTCTTTGCGGACGGCGTACAGTCCAACTATCTGTTCCTGATTGACGAGGCACATAACCTGCTGGAGAGGGGCAGGGAGATGTACAGTGCTGTTTTATGGAAGGAAGATTTCCGGGATTTGGCAAAAGAATTGAAACTGACAATTCTGTCGGAACTATCTGCAAAGGGCAGAAATGCTGATATTTCCGGGCAAATGACATTTGAGTTGACACAAAATATGACTTTGATGTCAGAAAATGGTGAAGGAGTTGACCAGACCGGTACCGCCTATTTTACCTCCGGGAGAAAAACCAGAGCAGGGGAAGAAAATCCTGTAAAAAACAGGAAAAAGAGTATTCTGGTGAGGGAAGGGTATGCAGAAAAGATGCTTTTCCACCTGGGAAAATGTGATAAGCAGTTTCTTGCCCTGAAAAGGGAAGGCGGGCAGTGTTGTATTGTCGAAAAGCTGGATGAACTGATGCAGCCTCTTTTAAGGCTGCATGGAACCATGGAGGATTATCTTTCGGAAACAGAGGAGGAGAAGCTGCCGGTGCAGGAGCGGCTTCTGGACTTTTACTTTGATGTCAGTCATTTTCTGGAAATGTATGAACTGGTGGATGAAAATTATGTGAAGTATACGCAGTTGACAGAGGAGGACAACTTCTTTGTAAAGCTGCTCTGTGTAAATCCGGCGGAGAATTTAAGAAGATGTATGGACAGGGGAAGGAGCAGTATTCTGTTTTCAGCAACCTTTCTGCCGATTCAGTATTATAAAAGACTGCTGGGAGGACAGAAGGAGGACTATGAGGTATATGCCCATTCTGTCTTTTCGCCGAAGAAAAGGGCGCTTCTGGTTGCAGAGGATGTGACAAGTAAATATACAAGACGTTCCGAGGAAGAATATTTCCGGATTGCGGAATATATAGATGAGGTGGTGAGAAACCGGCACGGTAATTATATGGTCTTTTGTCCCTCCTATGCTTTTATGCATCAGATATATACTATCTATGAGAAATATTTTGCGGATGAAGAGAAGGAATGTCTGATACAGCAGGAAAGCATGAATGAGGCAGAACGGGAGGAATTTCTGGCGAGGTTTCGGGGGAATGAAGCGCTGGATTTCGGGGTGGAGATTGCTATGGAAATAGAAGAGGAGGACAGTATCCTGATTGGCTTCTGCGTTCTGGGAGGAATTTTCAGTGAGGGAATTGACTTAAAGAATGACGGGCTGATTGGAGCGGTGATTATTGGTACGGGATTGCCTTTAGTCTGCTATGAACGGGAAATTTTGAAGAATTATTTCAATGAAAACGGAGAAAACGGTTTTGATTATGCCTACCGTTATCCCGGTATGAATAAGGTATTGCAGGCAGCGGGCAGAGTTATCCGGACGGCAGAGGATGTGGGAGTGATTGCACTGCTGGATGAAAGATTTTTACAGCCGGCGTATCAGAAAATGTTTCCAAGAGAGTGGGAGGAGTTTGAAATTGTGACACTGGAAAGTGTGGGACATCGGGTGGAACGCTTCTGGGATGAGTGGCTATGAGGATAACTTTGTCAAATTTAAAAAGTGACACCTGTGTATATGTGGATAACTCTGTGGATTTGGTGGATTTTTCGGGGATTCTTGAAAAAAACTGACAGTGGAATATACGGGGATGTCGTGTGGATATCTGAAAAGGGCTGGGGAAAAGTGAAAAAAGTACTGGGACAGTCAATGGAATATCCAGACAAAATAGGAATAAAAACGGGTGTAATTGATATTCAGTTTGCGATTCCTTTGACAAAAGATGCCTGCGGAATGGGGATTAGTGTCTGTGCGCACCTGACACAAACTCGAAATGCGTTGGAGAAGTACGCAGAAATGGGGAATAAAATGTTCGGACAGGAGATACATGGAAGGAGAGAAAAAGAATATGTGGGCAAATGAAAGTGTATTTTATCAGATTTATCCATTGGGCTTTTGCGGGGCACCCTTTGAAAATGACGGGAAACCGGAGAACAGGATAAAGAAGGTGGAGGAATGGATTCCCCATATGAAGGATTTGGGAGTGAATGCGGTTTATTTCGGACCGGTTTTTGAATCGGATACCCATGGGTATAATACCCGGGACTATCGAAAGGTGGATGTGCGGCTTGGAACAAACGAAGATTTTGCAAGGGTTTGCCGTATGCTTCATGAAAATGGCATCAGAGTGGTGCTGGATGGAGTGTTTAATCATGTGGGGCGGGGGTTTGGACCGTTTCTGGATGTGTTGAAGAACCGGGAAAATTCTCCCTATGTGGACTGGTTCTACCGGATTGCCTTTGACGGGAACTCCAATTATAATGACGGCTTATGGTATGAGGGCTGGGAAGGCAATTATGATTTGGTGAAGCTGAATCTGCGAAATCCCCAGGTGGCAGATTATCTTCTGGAGAGCATCAGAGGCTGGGTGGAGGAATTTGATATTGACGGACTGCGGCTGGATGTGGCGTACAGTCTGGATGAGGATTTTGTGCGGAGGTTGCGCAGCTTTACAGATTCTTTGAAGCCGGATTTCTTTTTGCTGGGAGAAATGCTTCATGGGGATTATAATAGAATGGTAAATGACAGTATGCTGCATTCTGCCACGAATTATGAGTGCTATAAGGGATTGTACAGCAGCTTCAACAGTATGAATCTTTTTGAAATCAATCATTCCCTGCTCAGACAGTTTGGACCGGAGAACTGGACACTTTATAAAGGAAAGCATCTGTTTACCTTTGTGGATAACCATGATGTTACCAGAGTGGCAAGTATTTTAACAAACGAAAGACATCTTCCACTGATTTATGCCCTTGCTTTTGGAATGCCGGGGATTCCCTGCATTTATTATGGAAGTGAGTGGGGAGCAAAGGGAGAGAAGAGCCAGGGGGACAGTGCGCTTCGTCCCTGCTTTGAAGCACCGGTCGAAAACGAACTGACGGAGTATATTGCAACCTTAAGCCGCATTAAGAGAGAATCGGAAGCTCTCAATTATGGCGGATTCCGCTCTCTGTTTTTAACGAACAGGCAGTGTGTGTTTGAGAGGCAGTCTGCGGGAGAACGGATTTTAGTGGCAATCAATGGGGATGAAAATGAGTTCTTCGCAGGCTTTGATGCGGGAGCGGGTTCGGCAGTGGATTTATTAAGCGGCAAAAGACAGGAATTTTGTGGTGGAGCCTTGCTGCCGGGATACAGTGCGGCTTACTGGAAGGTAGAGGCGTAGATTTCAGGTGTGAATAGAAAAAGGCAGGGAAGGAAAGGCAAAGTAGAAAAAACAAAAGAAAATAAAAAGAAAGAAGGAGAAAAGACAATGAAAACAGCATATGTGAATGGAAAGCTTCTGGATGGAACAGAAGAAATGCAGGTGCAGGAAGGACTGGCTATTTTGACGGAGGGAGAAAAAATTGTGGATATTCTTCCGGAGAAGGAAGTTCCTGCCGGGTGTGAAAAGGTGGATTTGGGCGGAAAGTATATTATGCCGGGATTGATTAATATGCACGTACATCTGGCGGGCAGCGGAAAACCCCAGAAAAAGCAGCGGGACAATGAAAAGCTGGTTCAGAAGCTGATGGCAACCTCCCTTTCCAGAGCAGTGGCGTACAGTGTGGTAAAGGGTTTTGCAAAGGAAGAGCTTTTCAGCGGCGTGACAACCATCCGTACCGTGGGCGGACTGGGGGACTTTGATTCCAGACTGCGGGATGAGATACTGGAGGGAAAATGTGAAGGCCCGAGGATTCTGGCGGCAAATCAGGGAATTTCCGTGCCGGGAGGACATATGGCAGGCTCTGTGGCTGTGGCAGCGGCAAATGTGGAGGAAGCACTGGCACAGGTAAAGGCAGCCGAGGAACAAAAGGTGGATTTGATAAAGCTGATGATTACCGGAGGGGTTCTGGATGCCAAGGAAAAGGGTGTCCCGGGGGAATTGAAGATGCCGCCGGAAATGGTAAAGGCTGTCTGCGACAAAGCCCATGCAGAGGGCTATCAGGTAGCAGCCCATGTGGAATCCCCGGAGGGTGTAAGAGTAGCGCTGGAAAATGGGGTGGATTCCATAGAGCACGGCGCAAAGCTGGATGAGCATATGATTCAGTTATTTAAAGAAAGGGGTGCGTATCTTTGTACAACGATTTCCCCGGCGCTGCCCTATGCTCTGTTTGACAGAAGCCTTACCAATGCAACGGAGGTAGAGCAGTACAACGGCAAGGTGGTATTCGAGGGGATTATCGAGTGTTCTAAGCAGGCGCTGGCAAACGGAATTGATGTGGTGCTGGGAAATGATGTGGGCTGTCCCTGGATTACCCAGTATGATTTCTGGAGGGAACTGTATTACTTCCATAAATATGTAGGTGTGTCCAATGCCTTCGCTTTGCATACGGCGACTGGAAAGGCGGCAAAGGTGGCTGGCATCGGGGATATTACGGGAACGCTGGAAAAGGGCAAGTGTGCGGATATGATTGTGACAAAGGGAAATCCGCTGGAGGATATCCGGGCCCTGGGAAAGGTTGAAATGGTTGTAGCAAGAGGAAACAGGATTGAAAATCCGAAGGTAAAGGTCAGAAAACAGGTAAAGGCAGAACTGGATAAGTTTTTGGTATAATATCAGGCTGCGGAAATGGGCATCGGATATGAAGAAATTGATAAAGGTGTGTGGGATAACAGCATTTATTTTATGCCTGGCAGGACTGATAATGGTTCTGATTGCAGGAACGGAGAAAGGCGCTTCCACCATCAACCATATGGTGGAGCAGGTAACAGGAGGCAGAGTGCATGTAAATCTGGATTTTGGCGGAACTGACTTTGGGGCTTTCTTTAGAAAACTGGCAGAAGGACCGGATGCAGAGTATGAAATCGACAGTTTGCAGGGATTTGACAGGAATCAGGAAATCTTTACAGGGGATGTAGAGAAATTCTCTCTGGGAACAGAGATGGAAACTCTGGAGATACAGGCTGGGGGATGCAGTTTTGAAATAGCAGTTTCTCCCGACGATTGCGTTTATCTGGGAGCACAAAAGGCAGGAAAGCTTCAGGCGTATGTTGAGGACAACAGATTGCATATTGTTCATGTTGTCACCTCACAGAAATTGGGAAGTATGGGAAACAGCAGTGTTGTTCTCTATATACCGGAAAATACGGTTTTCAAAACGGCGGATTTGGAACTGGGAGCGGGAAGACTGAATGTGAAGAACATTCAGGCAGAGAAACTGACGCTGGATATCGGCGCGGGTCAGATGGTGCTTGATTCTTTTAATACTCCGGATTTGTCTGTGAATGTAGGAATGGGAGAATTGCAGGCGACAGGCGGAATTGGAGAGAATGCTGTCATAGAATGTGCCATGGGAAATGTGGAGCTTTCCTTACAGGGAGCGCAGACAGATTATGATTATACAATAGAGGGAGCCATGGGCTCCATCGATATCGGTGCGGAAAGCTACAGCGGTTTTGAACAGGCAAAGAAGATAGAAAATGGTGCAGGAAGAACCATTACGCTGGACTGTTCCATGGGAAATATTACTTTAACTTTCCAGTAAAAGCGGAAGGCAGTTTTCCAGACAGACACCTTCCTGTATGGGCGTAGCGCAGAGTTCACTGTTTTCGATACAGCGGGCAACAAAGTCCGCAGCCTTTGCAACGGAAAGTGGCAAAGCCTTCTGTTTCATCAGTTCTCCGGCAAGAACGGAGGCAAAAATATCACCGGTACCGGGGCGGGAAGCTCCGGCGTAAGGAAGGGTACAGGGGGTTGCCAGCCCGTTTTCAAAGATAAGGTTGGTAATTCCCTTTTCGCCTGTAATTCCGGTAATTACAATTTTACCGGAAGGACATAACACCTGTAATTTTTGCAGAAGCAGGGTCAAAAGCTCCTCTGAGGGGGCTTCACAGTAGGGCATGCCGGACAGCAGAAAGGCTTCTGTCAGATTAGGGGTGAGAACATCCGCCTTTGCGGCAAGCTTTTTTAAACCTTCGCAGTGTTTTTCGGAAACGGAGGAATAGAGCCTTCCGTGGTCCCCCATCACCGGGTCCAACAGGAAAAAGGAAGGCTGGAACCGGGCAAGAAATTCCTCTGCAATGGCGATTTGTTCTGTATTTCCGAAAAAACCGCAGTAGAAGCCGTCAAAATGCAGGGAGAGTTTTTCCCAGGCGGCAAGGTACTCCCGGATATGCGGAGTATAATCGTCCATGTAACAGGAGGGAAATCCAAGATGGTTGGAAAGGATGGCGGTGGGAATGGGGCATACCTGTATTCCCAGAGCGCTTAAGACCGGCAGGGAAACTGTAGTAGAGCAGCGTCCAAAGCCGGAGAGGTCATTCATCATAGCAAGGCGGGGAATTGTTCCCCGCCTGATTTGTGTATGTTGATTCATGAAAGCTTTGCCTTTCTGAAAATTCTGAATAAGTGACAGCAATTATTTTTCTTCCGGAATTTCCGGTGTTACTGCTACGAAAAGTCCTGCTTTTCTGAGCGCCGGACGAAGTGCCAGATAGAAGATGGAGGCAAAGACAACAGCAACAACAGCGTTGACACCGGTGGTCATGGTGCTGATTTTTGCAAGTGCCTTGGAAATATCCTGCGGAACACCCAGCAGATACATTTTGTAGAAGTAGCCAACCAACGGGTCTGCAACTACGTTAAATGCCATACCGCAGGCACAGGAGAGAATCGTAACACCTGTTACATATTTTGTGGAATGGTCCCTGCTGAGTTTGAAAATCTTGTGGGCAACCAGACCTACAATCAGGCCGATGAAAAGCTTTAACAGGAAGGTTTTCGGTGCGCTTGTGACATAGCTGGTGGTTAAATCACCGATAGTCATACCGATGGCACCGGCAAGTCCGCCCCAGTATCCGCCTAACAGCAGGGCTGCCAGTACACAGAAAACATTACCGAAGTGGAAAGCTGTTTTTTCCAGACTTCCGGGAACCGGAATATCTATTTTGAAGAAGGCAAAGCCGATATAGCAAAGGGCTGCCAGAAGACCTGCCTGGGCAAGACGCTTCACATCTGTCTTGTCTTCCTTATAAACACCGACAACTGCGTTGTAAATTCCCTTGATGGTCAGCAGGACTGCGAAGAAGACAAGGGTCAGTCCATAGGAGTAGGGGCGCTCCTGGGAAAGCTTCAGGGCAGATAATTCGGACTGCTGTGCCTTTAAGGCATCCAAATCGCCTGTTTTGGTACCGGCTTCCACTTCTTTGATGGCTGCCTTGACTTCGGTAAGGGTATTGCCTGTTTCAACAGAAGCCGCATAGCTGGTATTATGCGCGATAACAGCAAAAATAATACCGGCAATCAGTAAAACTGCTCCTACAATGAGTAAACCATAGCTCTTTTTCTTTTTCATAATTAATCTCCATTCCGCAGGCATTTCTAATGCCATTTTTGCACATCTTTTTCGGGGAGGGAGTTTGTGTCAGGTGCGCCGGACACAGCTTCCACATTGTATACCAGGATACGTTCCCCTTGGGTTAGGGATAGTGTAGTAGATAACTGGCATGATAAAAAGTGCCAGAATGGATTATTTTTACCATGCCAGTTTGGAATGTACAAAAGACGCGCAAAAAATGAAAAGGAAAGCACAACGGATAGGAAGAAAGAAAAGGAAAAATACAGTAAAATAAAGTTGTAAAAATAGGAAGAAGTTATAAGAAGAAAGTAAAGCAGACAGTAAAAAACAGGGAACAGGCGGAGAGTGGAGGGAATAAAAATGTTACCGAAGGCACCGAGGGATCCGGAAGCAAGAAAGAAGAGATTTTATATCATGCGGGATAAGAAAGTGGCTGGTTCTCCCCAACCGGACGGCACGGGAGTACAGACCATTTATCTGAATAATGACAGACTGGTAAGTTTTGCGAAGATAGAGGGCGGCATCTCTGATGAAGAGGTATTGAAATGCTTAAAAAGTGCGGAGGGCTTCAGGCGGCTTGTCTATGGAATCGGTGTTTCCGTGGAAGGGGAGGTGCCGGAAAAAGAGGTGGATTTCTGTCTGGAAATGTACGGCAGCATGGAGGGAATCCCCGGAACCTGTCATCGGGCGGCGCTGCGGGCAGATGGCATGGAGTATTTTATCAAATGCGATGAAATTGCCTGGAAGGAGCAGGATGCCGTACCGGGACAGATTCGTTTTGAATTTAAAAAGGCAGATACAATAGCCAGTGTTTCTGTCTGCCTTTATGTGCGGGATGGATTTCCCATACCGGAGCAGGAGAACGAGGAAGGGGTAGATTTTGAAAGTGCCGCCTATCAGGCGCTTTTGCAGAAATCCCTTTTACAGAAGGGGAATAACCGCAGATTTAAAGAGGTGCTGGATAAGGCAAAACGGGGCGAAAGGGTAAAGGTGGCGTTCATCGGCGGTTCCATTACTCAGGGGGCATGGGCGATTCCCATTCATCAGGAGTGCTATGCCTATCGGGCGTTCGCGGGCTTTTGTGAAATGGCGGGCAGGACAACGGAGGATAACGTGGAATATGTCAAGGCAGGGGTAGGAGGAACCTCCTCCGAGCTTGGCATGGTGCGTTACGAGAAGGAAGTGAAGGGGCAGGAGGGTACGGCTCCGGATTTATGCGTGGTGGAGTTTGCTGTCAATGATGAGGGGGATGAAACCGGGGGAGAAAGCTATGACTGTCTGGTACGCCGGATTTTGCAGGAAAAGAATCATCCGGCGGTGGTACTGCTGTTTTCCGTCTTTGCGGATGACCAGAACCTGCAGGAGCGTTTGAGAAAGGTGGGAGAGGCATACGACCTGCCTATGGTGAGCCTGAAGGACTGCCTTGTGGAGCAGTTCTGCAAAAGGAAGGAAGAGGGGCGGATTATCAGTAAAAGACAGTACTTTTATGATATTTACCATCCCAACAATGCAGGACACCGGATAATGGCGGACTGTCTGCTGCATTTATGGAAGGAAATGGCGCAGGATGCACCGGATGAAGAGCCGGAAGAGGTGGAAAAGCTTACTCCGCCCTATGGGGCTGCCTTTGTTGACTTAAAGTATCTGGACAGAAAAACAGAAATAGAAAAAGAAGGAATTGTGATTGTACCGGGGGATTTTACAGAGCGGGATTTCGATTTACAGATGGTGGAGCGGAACCGGAATACAAAGAGGACACCGGAATTTACGGAAAACTGGATGCATAAATCGGGAAACAGTCCCTTTGTTCTGGAGCTTGCCTGTAAGGCGCTTCTGATTGTGGAGAAGGATTCCGGTTCTCCGAAGGCGGGGATTGCGGAGGTGTTTGTAGATGGCAGGAAGGTGCGGGAGATTGACCCCCATGAGGTGGGCTGGGTACACTGTAATGCCCTGATTTGCCTGAAGGAGGAGAAGGCAGCCAGACACCGGATTGAGATTGCCATGAAACCGGGAGAGGAAGAAAAGGAGTTTACCATACTGGCATTTGCTTATGTGGAATAATTGCGGAAATGGAATAAAAAGAGAGGAGGAAAGGGCATGTATCTGATGGAGAAGCAGGGGATACTTCCCATTGTGATAGAGCGGGAGGGCTACGAAGGGGTAAGGCGAATCGGACAGACGCTGGCGGAGGATATTTGTCTGGTGACAGGGCAGAAGCCTTCTGTTCTGGATGAAACAGCACTGGAAAGCCCGGAAAAACGGAAAAAACTGATTTTCTGCGCCACCTGGGGAAAAAGCGCCCTGTTGGAGCAGCTGCATCAAAAGGGCATCTGGAAGGAACAGCAAATCGCAGGAAAAAGAGAAGTATTTTCCATACAGCTTCTTGAAAATCCCTTTCCGGGAGTGGAGCAGGCGCTTGTCATTGCAGGCAGCGACAAGAGGGGCACCATTTACGGTATGTTCCATCTGTCCGAATATCTTGGCGTGACACCCCTTGTTTACTGGGGGGATGCGGCACCGGCGAAAAATCCGCAGGCAGAAATCCGAGAGGATATCTGCTGTGTTTCCAGGGAACCCTCCGTAAAATACAGGGGCTTTTTTATCAATGATGAGTGGCCCTGTTTCGGAAACTGGGTCAATGAGCATTTCGGCGGATTTTGTGCGGATGCCTACCGATATGTCTTTGAATTTCTGCTTCGGATGAAGGGAAATTATTTGTGGCCTGCCATGTGGACTTCCTCCTTTCCGCTGGATGGACCGGGAAGCGCCAACGAGGAGCTGGCGGATATGTACGGGGTAATTATCGGTTATTCCCATCATGAGCCCTGCTTAAGAGCCAGCGAGGAATGGGACAAGGTAAAGGGGAAGGATACCCCCTATGGCTGCGAATGGAACTTTGCCACCAATGAAAAGGGGCTTTTGCAGTACTGGACAGATGCGTTAAAAAGAAGCGGAAAATACGAAAACATCATTACCATAGGCATGCGGGGGGAGCGGGACAGCTCCATGCTGGGGGAGGATGCCACAGTAGAGGAAAATATTGCCCTGTTAAAGAAAATTATTACGAAGCAGCGGGAATTGATAAAGCAGTACGTCAACGAGAATTTAAAGGCGGTTCCCCAGATGCTTGCCCTGTATAAGGAGGTGGAGGCTTACTTTTACGGGGATGAGAAAACGCCGGGACTAAAGGACTGGAAGGAACTGGAGGACGTTATCTGCATGCTCTGCGAGGACAACTTCGGGCATATGCGCACCCTTCCTACAGAGGAAATGCGGAAGCATAAGGGCGGATACGGCATGTATTATCATCTGGATTATCACGGCGGCCCGATTTCCTATGAATGGGTGGATTCCACACCTCTGTCTAAAATCTGGGACCAGATGTGTACTGCTTATGAGTATGGGGTCAGGGAACTCTGGATAGTCAATGTGGGGGATTTAAAGCTGCATGAGGTGCCTTTGTGGTATTTTATGGAGCTTGCCTGGGATTTTGAAAAGTGGGGCAGCAGCAATCCGGAAAGCTACATAGAGTTTAGAAAAAAGTGGGCAGAGGAATGTTTCCCGAAAGCAGGAAAAGAGGTTCAGCAGATGGCTGGGCAGGTGTTAAGGGAGTACATGGAACTGGCACATCTGCGCAGACCGGAATCTCTGAATGAGGAGGTTTACCATCCCTGTCATGAACTGGAGGCAGACCGGATGTTAGAGAGGGCGCAGGAGCTGGAGCAGCTCTCCGGAAAGGTCTGGGGAAGCCTGCCGGAGGAAGAGCGCGCCGGGTATTACAGTATGGTGCATTTCTCTACGCTGGCGTACTGCAATCTTCTGCAGATGCACTTATATGCCGGAAAAAACAGACATTATGCAGAGCAGGGCAGACCGGTGGCAAACTGGTACGGGCAGTTGTCCGGAGACTGCATGGAACGGGACAGAAGGCTGGCAGCGGAATTTGCCTCCTTTGCAGGGGGAAAGTGGAGCGGCATGGAGCTGGCTCCCCATATCGGCTTCAGAAAATGGAATGAGGACGGCTGCCGGTATCCGGTGCTTTGTCATGTGGAGCCGGTGAAAAAGCCAAGGCTGAGTGTGTCCAGAGCGGATGAGGAAAGAGTCTGTGTGAAAAATTATGGCACACCGGAGGTCATTACCGTAGAGGACTTTATATGGGAAGGAACGGAAAGTGTCCTGCTGGAAGCGGCAAATGACGGCATCGGCAGGCTGGAATACCAGGTAGTATTTGAGGAAGAGGCACCGGACTGGCTGAAGGTGGAGCCCATGAGGGGGCGAATCGAGCAGTTACAGAGAATTACCCTGACCTGTGACAGAAGCAAAATTTCTTCTGAAAGGCAGAAAACAAGGTTTTTGATAAAGGCGCTGGATACAGAGGTGGCAGTAGAGGTTTCGGCGGCGGGAAGAAGCAGGGAAAGTCTGCCGGAGCGAACCTGGCTTCCAAAGAAACACCTGTTATCCATCCCTGCGGAAGGGTATTTTGAAAACAGGAAAACAGACCGTGGAGCCTTTCGGATTATGAAAGAAAACGGATGTTATGAATCCGCAGTCCGTGTATTTCCGGCAACTGCAGAGTTTTCAGAGCAGGAGGAAGCGCCGGAGGTGGGCTACCGGTTTCTGATTCCGGAGAGGGGAACTTACCGGGTGGAACTGGTTGTTTCTCCCAACAATTCTTCGGTGGCGGGAAAAGCTATGCGGGTAAGGGCTTTCAGCAGCGGGGAAGAAAAGGAAGTACTTTTGCTGCCGGATACCTTTCAGGCGGGGGATCATCGTGACGGGGACTGGTGTCAGGGTGTACTGCGGCAGCGGCGGAATGTCTGTACGGAATTTTTCTGGGAGGCGGGTGTACAGCAGCTTTTCTTAAAGGCGGTGAATCCGGGCTTTGCGCTCCAGAGGCTGTATATTTATCCGTCGGAGGAAGGGCGGAGAGAGTCCTATCTGGGTCCGGAGCTTTCCGCACATACTCCTGAAAGCAATAGTTGACAGTATATTCGCACCAAATGCAGAGTATTCAAAAAGAGGATATGATACACTTTTCGTAACAGGAAAAATAGTTTCATTTGAAAATGGAGGAAAATATGAGGGATAGAGAAGCTGCAAAAAAAAGAGCACATAATCTTGTGGCACAGATGTCTGTGGAAGAAAAGGCGGAGCAGTTAAAGTACGGGGCTTCTGCCATAGGACGGCTGGGCGTGCCCTCCTATAACTGGTGGAATGAAGCGCTCCACGGCGTAGCAAGAGCCGGTACTGCAACTATGTTTCCTCAGGCAATCGGTATGGCGGCAACCTTCGACACCGGGCTTTTAAAGCAGGTGGCGGATGCAATAGCAACAGAGGGCCGTGCAAAATATAATACCTATAAAAAGCATGGGGATACGGATATTTATAAAGGTCTTACCTTCTGGTCCCCCAATGTGAATATTTTCAGGGACCCCAGATGGGGAAGAGGTCATGAAACCTATGGGGAGGACCCGTATCTGACAGGGGAGCTGGGAAAGGCTTATGTGGAGGGCTTACAGGGGGATGGCGAATATCTGAAGGCAGCTGCCTGTGCGAAGCACTTTGCAGTTCATTCCGGCCCGGAAGCCCTCAGGCATAAATTTGACGCGAAGGCAACGAAAAAGGATATGTATGAAACTTATCTGCCCGCCTTTGAAAAGCTGGTAAAGGAAGCAAAGGTAGAGGCTGTGATGGGGGCCTATAACCGGACAAACGGGGAGCCCTGCTGCGGAAGCCCTGCCCTGCAGAAGATTCTGCGGACAGACTGGGGGTTTGAGGGGCATTTTGTTTCCGACTGCTGGGCACTCAGGGATTTCCACACCCAGCATATGGTAACTGATACGGCAGAGGAATCTGCGGCACTGGCAATTAAAAACGGCTGTGATGTAAACTGTGGAAATACCTATCTGCATCTGCTCCGGGCACTGGAACAGGGGCTGATTACGGAAGAGGATTTGACGAGAAGTGCGGAGAGGCTTTTTACCACCCGTTATCTGCTGGGACTTTTTGATAAGACGGAATATGATGAAATCGGACTGGATAAGGTGGAATGTAAGGAACATCTGAAGCTGGCGGATGAAGCAACCGCAAAATCCGTTGTCCTTTTGAAAAATGACGGTATTTTACCGCTGAACAGGAAGAAGCTGAAGGCAGTAGGCGTGGTAGGTCCCAATGCCAACAGCCGCGCGGCACTGATTGGAAATTATCATGGTACCTCCTCCCGGTATATCACTGTTCTGGAGGGAATCCAGGATGCCCTTGGGGAGGATGTGCGGGTATATTATTCCGAGGGAAGCCATCTGTATAAGGAGAAGGTGGAGAATCTTTCTGCCGGACCGGACCGTATCAGCGAAGCGCTGGCAGTGGCAGATTACAGTGATGTGCTGATTGTATGCCTTGGACTGGATGAATCTCTGGAGGGAGAAGAGGGAGATACCGGAAACAGCTATGCTTCCGGGGATAAGCTGGATTTACTGCTTCCCGAATCCCAGAGAAAGCTGCTTACGGCAATGGTGGAAACCGGAAAGCCTGTGATTCTGATTAACATGACAGGAAGCGCCATGGATTTGCGGTATGCACAGAAGCATTGCGCAGCCGTTTTACAGGCATGGTATCCCGGTGCGAGGGGTGGCAGGGTCATTGCAGACCTTCTGCTTGGAGAGCTTTCTCCTTCCGGAAAGCTGCCCGTTACCTTCTATCAGGATACAGAATCTTTGCCTGCCTTTGAGGATTATTCCATGGAGGGCAGAACCTACCGGTATATTAAGGAGGAGCCGCTGTATCCCTTCGGTTATGGTCTGACCTATGGGGATATTCGGATGCAGAGTGTTACCCTGGAAGGAAAGACTGTGGAAGCAGGAAGCACAGTTGAAGTGGCGGAAAACGGCTTTACAGAGGTGGAAGTATTTGTGGAAAACCGCGGAGAAAAGGCGGCGGAAGAGGTTGTACAGGTTTACATCCATGCGGAGGAATCAGAAAATGCAACCCCTCACGGAAAGCTTTGCGGCTTTGAACGGGTAGCCCTGGAGGCTGGCGAGAAGAAGCTGGTTACAGTTCTGTTAGATAAGGATGCCCTGACGGTTGTCAACGAGGAAGGGGAACGGCTGGTAGAAGGAAAGCGTTTTGCAGTCAGTGCAGGCTTCGGACAGCCGGATAAGCGGACGGCAGAGCTGACAGGAAAAGAGTGTATCTGTTTTTCTGTAAATATTGCTTGACAAATCTTTTGCGGATAGCTTATATTTTACAGTATAGAAAAAGGCTGAGAGGAAGAGGAGTAAGCATATCCCCTTAAAAGAGAGAGCAGCTGCCCGGGAGCGGGTGCTGAAAGGCTGCTTGAAGAAAGGAATGTGGAAGGTAGCTTCTGAGCCGGAAACCTGAAAAGAAAAAGTAAGGTGTCCCGTGTTATCCTCGTTACCGGATAAGACTTTATTGGAAGTCGTAAAAGATGGTTAGAAGTAACCGTGAACAAAGGTGGTACCGCGTTGATTGATTGACGCCCTTTGCAGTGAGAAAAGCTGCAAAGGGCGTTTTTTAATACTGATAACACCTGTTTTTAAAGAAAGGAGCAGTTATGAGCAAGGAACTGGCAAAGACCTATGACCCGTCCGGCATTGAGGACAGACTGTACCAGAAATGGCTGGATAAGAAATATTTTCATGCAGAGGTGGATTATTCCAGGAAACCTTTTACAATCGTTATTCCCCCGCCAAATATCACAGGACAGCTTCACATGGGGCATGCACTGGACAATACCATGCAGGATATTCTGATTCGTTTTAAGAGAATGCAGGGATATAACGCATTGTGGCAGCCCGGTACAGACCACGCTTCCATTGCAACGGAAGTCAAGATTATCGAGAAGTTAAAGAGTGAAGGCATCGACAAGCACGATTTGGGAAGAGAGAAGTTTCTGGAGCGTGCTTGGGAATGGAAAAAGGAATACGGCGGAAGAATTATTTCCCAGTTAAAGAAAATGGGTTCTTCCTGTGACTGGGACAGAGAGCGTTTTACCATGGATGAAGGCTGCAATAAGGCGGTTACGGAAGTTTTTGTAAAGATGCACGAAAAAGGCTATATTTACAAGGGTTCCCGTATTATCAACTGGTGTCCGGTATGTAATACCTCCATTTCTGACGCTGAGGTAGAGTATCAGGAGCAGGCAGGGCATTTCTGGCATATTAAGTATCCACTTATGAATGAGGACGGAACCCCCAGCACTACGGAGTTTCTGACCTTTGCAACGACCCGTCCGGAAACCATGCTGGGTGATACGGCGGTTGCCATCCATCCGGAGGATGAAAGATATAAGCACCTGATTGGCAGAAGCGTGATGCTGCCGATTATGAACAGGGTGATTCCGATTGTAACGGATGCTTATGTAGACAGAGAGTTCGGTACCGGTGTAGTAAAGATTACGCCTGCCCATGATCCTAACGATTTTGAGGTAGGAAAGCGGCATAACCTTCCGGTTATCAATGTGATGAATGATGATGCTACTATCAATGCAAACGGCGGCAAGTTTGAGGGTATGGATAGATACGAAGCCAGAAAGGCAATTGTTGCGGAGCTGGAGCAGCTTGGACTTCTGGTAAAGATTGAGGACCATGTGCATAATGTGGGAACCCATGACCGTTGTAAGACAACCATTGAGCCGCTGGTAAAGGAGCAGTGGTTTGTGAAGATGGACGAGCTGATTAAGCCCGCAAGAGAGGCAGTAAAGAACGGAGAAATCAAGCTGATTCCCGAACGGATGGAGAAGAATTATTTCAACTGGACGGACAATATCCGTGACTGGTGTATCAGCCGTCAGCTCTGGTGGGGACACAGAATCCCGGCATATTACTGTGATAAGTGCGGTGAAACCCTTGTGGCAAAGGAAATGCCCAGAATTTGCCCCAAGTGCGGCTGTGAGCACTTTACACAGGACCCGGATACGCTGGATACCTGGTTTTCCTCTGCACTCTGGCCCTTTGAAACACTTGGCTGGCCGGAGCAGACAGAGGATTTGAAGTATTTTTATCCTACGGATGTACTGGTAACAGGATATGATATTATTTTCTTCTGGGTTATCCGTATGATTTTCTCCGGCTATGAGCAGATGGGAGAAAAGCCCTTTAAGACGGTTCTGTTCCATGGTCTGGTACGCGACAGCCAGGGGCGGAAGATGTCAAAGTCCCTTGGAAATGGTATTGACCCGCTGGAGGTTATCGACAAGTATGGCGCAGATGCCCTCAGACTGACGCTGATTACCGGAAATGCACCGGGAAATGATATGCGTTTCTACTATGAGAGAGTGGAAAACAGCCGGAACTTTGCAAACAAGGTATGGAATGCTTCCCGTTTTATCATGATGAACATGGAGGGCAAGGAAGTAAAGGCGCCGGAAGCAGGCGCTTTACAGCCGGTTGACAAGTGGATTTTGTCCAAATTGAACACCCTGATAAAGGATGTGACGGACAATATGGAGAACTTTGAACTGGGTATTGCAGTGCAGAAGGTTTATGACTTCATCTGGGATGAGTTCTGCGACTGGTATATTGAGATGGTAAAGCCCAGACTTTACAATTCCGATGATACTGTCAGCCAGAATGCAGCACTCTGGACGTTGAGAACGGTGCTGATTGACGCCTTGAAGCTGCTGCATCCCTATATGCCTTTCATTACAGAGGAAATTTTCTGTACGCTGCAGAGTGAAGAAGAGTCCATTATGATTAGCAGATGGCCTGTATATACAGAGGAGCGCAGCTTCTCCGGTGAGGAAAAGGCAATCGAAACCATCAAGGAAGCAGTCCGGGGCATCCGTAATATCCGTACGGAAATGAACGTAGCGCCCAGTAGAAAGGCAAGCGTTTATGTAGTCAGCGGGGATGAGGAAATCTTAAATACCTTTACAGAGGGTAAGCTGTTCTTTGCTTCCCTTGCCTATGCAAATGAGGTATTTATGCAGAAGGATAAGAGCGGTATTGCACAGGATGCGGTTTCCGTTGTGATTCCCGGAGCAACCCTGTATATTCCCTTTGCGGAGCTGGTGGATATTGCCCAGGAGATAGAGCGTCTTGAGAAGGAGCAGAAGCGTCTGGAGGGAGAGCTGAACCGTGTCAACGGTATGCTTTCCAATGAGCGCTTCATTTCCAAGGCACCGGAAGCTAAAATTGCAGAGGAAAAGGAAAAGCTTGCAAAGTATACAGCAATGATGGAGCAGGTAAAGAGCAGACTGGCACAGCTACAAAAATAAAACAACCTTAAAGAAAAGACATGCAAAAGGGGCATTCGCAGAAAGTGAGTGCCCTTTTTTGTATCAGTCTGCAGAAAAGGGAGAAATTGAGATATTTGTCAACTTGCATCCCGTAGACATTTGTTTATACTGGAAAAGGAAAGGGACGAAGGATGAAAGACGAACTGAAACAACGGAAAAATCAGGAAGCCATTGTGAAGCTGGCAATCTTCTTTTTTGTATTTCTGGGAATGGAATATATGTTTGATAACCAGATGGCTTTTGTAACAGATTCTGCAGGGGTGGTACTGGCACAGAATGTGGTTCTGGGAGTCAGTGCAGTTGGATTTTTGCTATATCCGTTGCTGCAGCGCGTACAGTATGGAGAAAAAGGGATTTTTATCCGATTCGCCATGGTTGTTTCCGGGATGTGCTGCGTTTTTCTTATCGGGCAGCATACATCCTGTAAGAGTACTTTGATTGCAGGTGTTCTTTTATTCCTGCTTCTGGGGATTCTGGGAAGCAAAATTCATTGCGGGGCGGCAGATGCTTTCAGGGGAGGAAGGCATCCTGCCGGCTGTGTGGGAATGGCGTATGCAATGGGGATTTTCCTGCAATTTCTCAACAATAATCTGGTAAATCAGGAATCGGTTGAAATAGTTGTACAGGCAGTCCTGTTTGCTGTTCTGCTGTTTATGCCGGAGAGTATGCAGTTTTTTATGTGTTCAGCCAAGGAGAAAAATGACGGAAAAACTGCAAAATTGGAGAAAACCGGAAAATCAAACAAAGAATCAAAACAAAGCAGGGAACAGAAACAGGCTGAAAAACAGAAGAAAAAAGTAAATGATACCTATGAAATAAGAATAGAATCAAAGAAAATTAATGAAAATAAATTAAATTATGATTTAATAAATAAAAATACAGAACAGAATTTAAGGTTCAGAAACAGAAAGCTGGCGGCGGGGGCACTGGCAGTAACAGTGGCACTGATGACCTGTATTTTTGCAACCTTGGACGGAGCGGTTACACTGGTGCATGCTTCCGGAAGTGTGGATATCGGGCAGTGGCCCAGAATGCTTCTGGCAGCCAGCGGGCTGGCGGCAGGCTTTTTGTTTGATATAAATAACGGGCGTTACATGAACCTGATAATGTATTGCGTTACGCTGCTTTCTACAGCCTGTGTTGCAGTACTGGAGCTGGGAGGCCCTTTTCTGGCAGGTCTGATTGTATTTTACCTTTCCGCAGGCTTTTTTGTAGTTTATTTTACAGGCAGTTTTATAAAGCTTTCCTATGAAATGAAGCTTCCGGCATTGTGGCCGGGAATGGGGCGGGCAATTAACAATGTATTTGCGATTGTGGCATCATTGCCCTTTTTGTCCTTTCTTCTGAAAGAAAATAATATGGCGCTGATGGTAACGGCGCTGGTGCTTTTTGCGGGAATCAGTGTTTCTTCCTATATATACTCTGTTCAGCTTGTGCCTGCGGAAAGGGAAGGAGCAACGGAGCAGTATTCGGAGGAGGAGCGGTTTGCAGCCTTTGTGGCCGCCTTTCATTTATCGGAGCGGGAACAGGAAATTTTGAAAATATTGCTGGTGTCGGAGGAAAATGTACAGGATATTGCAGGGCAGCTTTTCTTATCCAGAGCGGCGCTGTACAGACATCTGGCGGGGCTGTATGAAAAGACGGGCACCAGAACGAGAATCGGCCTGCTGCAATTTTATTATACATGGAAGGAAACAAAGGAATGAAAAGAACAAAGGGAGTAAAAGGAGAAAAGGGAATACCGGGTATGAACAGAAGGAGTATTATAGGAAGGAATATTATCGGGAGGCTGGCAGTTCTTTTTACTGCAATGACGTTTCTGATGACCGGCTGCGGAGAAAAGGCAGCCGGAGTGAACGGTGCCTTGCAGGAGAGTACTGCATCGGAAAGTGCTTCTGAGAATAGTTCTGTTGCATTGGAGAGTGCGGATAAGGAGAGCAGTTCCGGGGAAAGTACAGAGGGAGAACCTGCAGGGGATGTCGCTGCGGTTGTCAGGATTACCATAAACCCGGATTTGGAATTATTACTGGATAAGGAAGCCAAAATTCTGGCAGTCAATTACCTGAATCAGGATGCGGAGGATGCTTTTTCTGAACTGGAATTGCAGGGAACAGAGTTAAAGGATGCGGTATCACTGGTGGTGGATGCGGCGATAGAAAAGGAATATCTGAAAGCGGGAAAGGAAATTGCTGTGGAAATCTCCGCGGGGGAGGGCAAAGTTCCGGAGGCAGCACTGTCAGAAGAAATAACGGATGTTATAAATAAAACGGTGCAGGAAACACTGGATAACAGACAGTTTGATGCACTGCTACAGATTACGGTAGCGGAGGCAGAAGAGGGACAGTCCGGTCATGCCGCGGAAGTGAAAGAAGAACAGACAGAATCGAAAGAGGGACAAGCAGCGAAGGATAGTCAGACAGCGGAGGACGGTCAGACAGCAGTAAAGGACGGACAGGGCAGCGGAGAAAGCACGGAGCAGACGACACAAGCAGAAACCGGGGGAGAGCCCTGCCCTGCCTGTGGAGGAACAGGTATCTGCGCGGAATGTGGCGGTGGAACTCTTCCCTGCAAGCGATGCGGCGGAAGTCTTTGGGAAAAGTGCGGCACCTGCGGCGGAAGCGGTTCCCAGACCTGTCCCGGCTGTCACGGAAGCGGACAGGATGCAACGGATGGTTCTGCCTGCAGGCACTGTGGCGGTGCAGGAAGCATTACCTGTGAACAGTGTGGCGGAAGTGGCGGAAAAGCATGCAGCATCTGTAACGGAAAAGGTGTTATCTCTGATGACTGCATTCTGTGCCATGGGGCAAAAACCTGTACTGTCTGTGGCGGAACAGGGAAGAAGCAGGACTAACAGTCAGTAAAGAAACAGGTACTCAGTGCCAGAATATTTATGCTGCTGATAAAATGGATGGTCTATATCGGATTTTTAAGGTATAATAAGTAAGAGACAGTCAGGAAAGAGAGGATATTCTATGAATGAAAATAGAAAAATCCAATATTTCCGTTTTGTCATTGCTTATAATGTTGTTATGCTGATTCCGTTGGCATTAATCAGTTTTTGCGTTTTGTACCTTTTTCATAAACAGCAGCAGCAGAAGATAAATGATGAAATGGTAATTGTGATGGAAAGGCAGGAGGAATTCTGGAAGGAACAGATGTCTGTAATAAGGGGATTCAATAATTCCTGCCGGTATGATAAAAAATACCATGAAGAGTACAGTGTGCTCCCTGAAAATTATATAGATATCCAGAGGGAATTAAGTAAACAGGAAGAAAATTTTACCTTTGTGGATGGAATTTATCTTTACAGTAAGGGAACGGGAACAGTGATAAGTTCAGGAGGAAACATTGAGGAGGGATTATTCTTTTCTGAAATCTGCAAGATGGAACAGACAGTTTTTGATGAGGAGGACACGGGCATAACCAGCGCATACAGTGCGTATCTCCGTGCGGATAACAAACCAGGCATTGTGCTGGTGAATCCTGTTAAAACCTATGGGACTACCGGAATAAAAATGAAATATCTGCTGTATACAATAAAAAACGAAAAGCTGTCAGTCCAGTTTGGAACGGATAAAAAGGGAGATACCACAGTAATAAGCTATAACGGAAATGTGCTGTATATGTCGGGAAATTGGAATCCGGAGGACTGGGAAACGAAGAATACGGAATTGCTGAATTCCGGGAAATATTATGTTTTTCAGAAGGAACTGGGGTATGGATTTAACGTAATCAGCTATGTGCCGAAAGACAGTATCATGCGAAGCGCCAATATTTATGTAAGAGGTTATTGTATCTGGCTGCTATGCAGTGTGCTGATTGGATTCGCACTTGCCCTGTCTGCCTCCCACAACCGGTACGGGATGTTTCTGGAGCTGGCAGACCATAATGCAAAGCTACAGGTAGAGCGTGACGGATTACAACAGGAAAGCTGTCTGTATGAGATGCTTTCAAAGGAAATGACCACAGATGATGCATTATGGAAGAAATGTCTGGAAAATCATATTTATGTCAATCGTAAGTACAAATTTTTTATCGTTGTGACAGCGGCAAGACCGGAAAACAGAGCTGTTTATGATTGGATTGGCTGTCAGATGAACCAATACAGCGTCACAAGCTCTTACCAGATAGAGGTAGTAGAAGGAATCCTGATTTATCTGGTGTGCAGTGATGAATCTGCAGCTGTCTTAACGTCAAAAATAAACTCCGTGGTAAAGGACGTACAACAGATTGGAGTGGGAAGCCTGGTAACGGATGTAAGAAGCCTGCATCGTTCTTACAGGGAGGCACAAAAGCAGCTTAATGCAAGCAGGGAGAATGAAACTTATCCGGAGAGGGAGCTTAGGTCCCTGAAAGAAGCAGTGGAAGATGGAGATGCCGCAAGAGCTCAGCTTTTGCTGGAAACAATCCGGGAGCAGGTTAAGGATATGAATGAAATGACAGCAGCCGCAGTGCTTTGGGACGTGGCGCGGCTTTTTGAAAAAAGTGTTTCGGAAGTACTTGCAATGTCGAAGGATGAACAGGACAGCACGGTTGAATGCACAAAAGCCTTTCTTCTATATTTAAGTGAGCATATGCCAGACGAACAACAGGCGGAGGAGAAAACAGCAGGGTACAAAAAGCGGAATATTGTGGATATTCTGAGTTATATTCATGAGCATTATCTGGATGATAATTTCAGCGTGAAATATCTGGCAGCTTATTTTGAAACCTCAATTTCCAATATCAGTCATTTTTTTAAAAAAAATGTAGGAGTGAGTATTTCCCAGTATATAGACCAGATTAAATTAGATAAGGCGAAGGAGCTGCTGGAAAACAGTGACAGTAAGATTTCGGAAATTGCAAAAATGTTACGTTACAATAACAGTACGGTATTTATTGAGATGTTTAAGAAGTATGAAGGGATGACACCGGGAGGATACCGCGAGAACATGCGGAATAAAAATATGTAGGCACATCCTGCTTTGTGAGGTTGCACAGTTTTAAAGAACAGAGGACATCACAGATTGTTGAAAACAGCAAGAAGACAGGAGGATTTTTCAAAACATCTATACAATTGACACAAAACCGATATGGAATTCAAATAAATAATATAGCCCAAATGGAAAAAGTGATATATGATACATACATCAACCGGAAGACGGCGCCGGCGGTTTCGGAGTCTCGACAGTAGACAGATATCGGGACAAAAATGAAATGTTCATTCAAAATTTACAGGAGGGTTTATTATGAAACAAAAACTGATACGTGCGACCGCATTGACGATGAGTATGCTCATGCTCGGAGTGACAGCACTGACAGGATGTTCCAATCAGGAGGAAGGAAAGACGACAACGTCTTCCACAACAGAAGCAAGCACGGCTAAGGACACGGAAACGGGTACACAGGTTTCTTCATCCGAGACAGGCAACAAGCCGGAAGTACCGGATAACTTTAATGAAGAAGGACTTCCTATCTTAAAAGAAAAAGAAACTTTCACAATTGCAGTAATACAGACCAGTGCCCTGAAGGCAGCAGCAGACAAGGCATGTGTCCTGGAAACAGAGGAAGCTACCAATGTTCATATTGAATGGGTTGAGATTCCCAAGTCGGGCTGGACAGAAAAAGTTAATATTATGTTCAGCACAGACAGTATGCCGGATGCCATTATCGGAGATGTGGATATGGCAAGAAACTATGAGCAGCTGTTGGCGCTGGATGATTATCTGGAGGCATTTGCACCTAATGTAACAGCTTTCTTCGACACAAGAGATGATTATCCGAATGCACTTCGTTCTCCTGATGGTACGGTGCGCGCATTACCTATCGGTGATGAGTCAATGCAGAATATTATCGATTCCCAGTTATGGATTAATCAGAAGTGGCTTGATGCATTGAATCTGGAAATGCCGCAGACACCTGAAGAGTTGAAGAATGTTCTGATTGCTTTCAGGGATAAGGATCCCAACGGTAACGGAGAAAAGGATGAAATTCCCTTTACATTCAAGAATGCATGGGGATGGGGAGACGCTATTGAGAATTTATTTGGTGCATGGGGAGTATTGGAAAATGGCTACCATGTGTTTACACAGGATGGCAAGGTGACTTTCAGTGCAAAAGAGCAGGGTTATTATGATACATTGTCTTATCTGAATGACCTTTATAAGGAAGGACTGATTGACAAAGATGTATTTACCCTGAGTGATGACCAGTATGCGGCAAGAGGCGCATCAGCAGATGTGATTGGTGTGTTCGCAGGATATAACCCTTCAAATGGTGTTGGTGTCCAGAATGCAGAGGACTATCGAGTAGTTCCTGTTTTGAAGCAGGCAGATGGGAAACAGATGGTTGGTATCAATAATGTAACAAAAACAGGCGGCTTTGTTATTAACAAAAACTGTAAGAATCCTGCAGCATTGGTACGTTGGTATGACTATATCAATTCCAGTCTTGAAATGTCACTGAAGTGGGGGCGTGGCGCAGAAGGTGTATGGTGGAACATTCTGGAAGAAAATGGAAAGGAAATTCCTCAGTTCTTATCTATGGACAGTGATATTCTGGCAGCCAATGGCGGATATAAGTCAAAGGCAGAATACAGACAGGCAGAAAGCTTTGCAGGGCAGACACCTTCCCTGTGGAGATTCGAATATGATGAAGCACTTGTATATGATGACAAGTGGCCGAAGGATTATAAGCTGGAAGCTGTTAAGGAACAGATACAGTATGGTGTAGTAGGACTTCCTGCTGGTATTGTTTCACAGGAAAATGAGGAAAGACGGTCAATTCTTTCAACGGATATTGATACTTATCTGAAGAAATTTGTGGCAGATTCTGTGATTAACGGAATTGATGATGCAAAATGGCAGAAGCATTTGAAGACTCTTGAGGATTTAAAGGTTGATGAGTATACCCAGCTTTGTCAGGAATTGGTTGATTTTGTAACGAACTAGAGCAATGAGACAAAGAACCGGCACAGGGTATATACCATGTGCCGGTTCTTACATAGGGATAATATTATAGAATTTTTCAATCGCGAGATTTTTGTCTGCGCATACTTGACACAAACTTGAGATGCGCAAAGGGCGTGCGCAGGAATGGAGATTAAATATGGAAAAAACAAAAATAAAACAACGTAGAAGGCTGAACAGTATGCGGATGCTTAAGAAAAACTGGATTTGCTATCTGTTTATTCTTCCGATGGTTATTTATGTGATTATTTTTAGTTATGTACCTATGTATGGTATTCAGATTGCTTTTAAGGATTACCGTGTGGCGGATGGCATATGGGGAAGTGCATGGGTTGGAATGAAGCATTTTCAAACCTTTTTTGAGTCCTATCAGTTTAAAGACTTATTATGGAACACGTTATCGTTGAGCATATATGCCCTGATTGCAGGCTTTCCCATGCCAATTATTTTTGCTTTGTTTTTAAATTATATTACGAATGTTAAAGTGAAAAAAGCAGCGCAGATGATTACCTATGCTCCCCATTTTATCTCAATGGTAGTATATTGCGGTATGATTCTGGTCTTTTTATCCAGTGATGGAGTCATCAACCAGCTGCTGTTGGCTATGGGGATAGACCCGGTGGCTTTTTTATCTAAGCCCTCCAATTTCAGACATATTTATGTTTGGTCAGGAGTTTTACAGAACATTGGCTGGGGTTCCATTATGTATATTTCAGTGCTCACCTCCGTAGACCCTACCTTACATGAGGCAGCTACAGTAGATGGAGCAACCAGATTCCAAAGACTTTTACATATTGATTTGCCGGCTATTATCCCTACCATGATTATCATGCTGATTATGAGAGCCGGAGAAATTATGGATCTGGGATTTGAAAAAGCATTCTTGTTGCAGAATGATATCAATCTGGATTATTCGGAAATTATTGCAACCTATGTGTATAAAATAGGTATACAGGGAGGACAGTTCAGTTATTCCTCGGCAATTGGTTTATTTAATAATGTAATCAACCTGTTATTGCTGATTGTTGTAAACAAACTGGCAAAAAGAGTTTCTGATGTAAGCCTGTGGTAAGGTATGTCAACGTGAAAAGAGGTATCAATATGAATAAATTGAAAAGTATGGGAAAACGGGATTTGATTTTCCTGACAATTGTACATGCAAGTGTGATTGCCATTTCCGCGGTGATTTTATATGCACTTTGGTTTGTGGTCATCGCGTCTGTCAGCGACCCGAACCGGGTGGCATCCGGAGAAGTGCTGTTTTTACCCAAAGGAATAACACTGGAAGGATTTAAATATATTTTCAGAGATAAAAGAATCTGGACAGGTTATAGAAATACCATTCTGTATACTACTGTAGGAACAATGATTGGGCTATTTATCACAATTCCGGCAGGCTATGCATTATCCAAAAAGGATATGGTTGGAAAAGGAATTATCATGAAGCTTTTGGTTTTTACGAAGTATTTTTCGGGTGGTCTGATTCCTACCTATCTGGTTGTAAAAAGGCTGCATCTGGTTAATACCCCTTACGTTCTCATGATAATGGGTTCTTTTTCTGTATTCAACCTGATACTATGCCGTACCTTCTTCATCAATACGCTGCCGCAGGAGCTGCAGGAAGCAGCAGAAATTGACGGGTGTACCATATTCCAGTATTTTATTAAGATAGTACTTCCGCTTTCCAAGGCAATTATTGCAATTATGGCACTCTATTATGCGGTAGGACATTGGAATTCATTTTTTAATGGTCTGATTTATGTGACGGACATAAAATTATATCCGCTTCAGGTTATTTTAAGAGATATTCTGATTAGTGGACAGTCAGTGGATCCTTCCTCCATGGATCCTGACGCACTGGAAATGATGAAACAGATTGCACGTACAATTAAGTATGGTGTCATGATAGTTTCCTCACTTCCTGTACTGATTATGTATCCGTTTGTTCAGAAGTATTTTGTGAAAGGTGTCATGATTGGTTCCGTAAAGGGCTAATCAGTGAAAGGATAGTGTGAAATATGAAAAAGAATATTTTGATTATCTATACAGACCAGTTAAGAAGAGATGTGCTTGGATGTTACGGTGGCAGTGAGGTAGGCACTCCGAATATTGACTATCTGGCACAACAGGGAATGGTGCTGGAGAATTTCTATACGCCCAGCGCAGTGTGTACACCGTCCAGAGGCTGCCTGATGACAGGAAAATACCCTCACCGTAACGGAGCATACAGAAACGGAGTTCCGGTCAATAAAGAGGAACATGGATTTGCAGAAGCCTTTGCAAAGGCAGGATATCATACGGGCTATCTTGGAAAATGGCATCTTGCAGACCATAAAGAACGGGGAGATGCCCTTGGGGACTACAATCCTCTTGGCTTTGAGGAATGGGAAGATAAGGTAGAATTTGGACATTGCAAATCCGTACACAGGGAGAATGGTAAAGCAGTCCCTTCCAGACAAAGAGGAGATGAAAAATCCTATACGACGGACTGGCTTGCAGATGAAACAATCCGCTTTCTGAAAGGCAGGGAAGGACAGGAACAGCCATTTCTATATGTGGTAAGCATTCCGGATCCGCATCAGCCCTTTGAAGTAAGGCACCCTTACGATACCATGTTCGACCCGTTGGAGCTTCAGGTGCCAAAAAGCTTTGAGCAGAAGGAGTTACCCGACTGGGCAGAGCGCGATACATGGGGAAGGATGCACTATTTCCCCCGCGGTATGTTTGAGAGGGAAGGTCATTTTCTGAGGGCAAAGGCACAGTATCTTGGGGAAGTGAAATGTATTGACGATAATGTGGGAAAAATCACGGCTTACTTAAGAGAAAGTGGATTATGGGAAAACACAATTGTTATATTTACAACAGACCATGGAGAATATCTGGGAGAACATGGATTGATGGAGAAAAACAATCTGTATGAGAGTGTATATCATATTCCCATGGTAATGACACTTCCGGGAATAACTGCAAAAAGCAGACGTTGCCAGACATGGTTTAATGTGATTGATTTTGGCAGAACTCTGGCAGGGCTGGCAGGAATCCCCTATCCATACGAAACAGATGGTGAGGATCGTTCCAGACAGCTTCTGGAAAATGGAAAGGCACCGGAGGAACTTTATATTCATCCGAGTGATGTAGCAAGAGCCGGCATACTGACACCGGATTATGAACTGGCATATGTAGGACTGGGACATTGTGGTGAAATGTTTAAGGATCATGTGCTTTTTGACTGCAGAAGGGATCCGTTACAGATGAATAATCTGTTTGGTAATCCGGAGTATCTGGAGGTGCAGAATGAGCTGACAGAGAAGATACGGGAGCATCACCGCCGGCTGGGAACGCCCAGGAAATTTCTGCCGGAAGAAGTCTGGTAAAGGAGTCTTAATAGAATGAATACTGGTAAGAAACCGAATATCTTATTTCTTTTAACGGATGACCAGGGAGCCTGGGCGATGAACTGTGCGGGGAACAAGGATGTCCGAACTCCCAATCTGGACAGGATTGCCAGGGAGGGGATTCTTTTTAATCATTTTTTCTGTGCATCACCTGTCTGCTCCCCGGCAAGGGCTTCCATACTGACCGGAACTATCCCGTCCTGCCATGGAGTGCAGGACTGGTTGTCCGGCGGTAATCTTTTTGCAGAGATGAAACAGATACAGGGACATCCGGGCTATGAAAAGGAAACAATCCCTTTCCAATATATCCGACATCTCACGGCCTACACAGACCTGTTGCAGGAAAATGGTTATCACTGTGCCCTGAGCGGGAAATGGCATCTGGGAGACAGTATGACACCACAGCACGGATTCTCAGAATGGTATACCATAGGGAGAGGCGGCTGTGAATATTTCCATCCGGATATTGTGGAAAATGGCAATCTGGAGTTTAAGGATGGATATGTGACAGACCTGATTGGCGAAAATGCCAGGAACACCATAAGGAAACTTGCCGGAAAGGCAGCTCCCTTTTATTTAAGTGTACATTTTACGGCACCTCACAGTCCATGGGATGAAAAGAGCCATCCGGAAAAATATCTGGACATGTACCGAGATTGCAGCTTTGAAGCCACACCGGATCTGCCGATTCATCCGAATCAGGTCAAAACCTGTCCATATGGAACAGGAGAAAGAAGAAAAGAGCTGCTTAGGGGATATTATGCCGCAATTACAGCAATGGATTATCAGGTAGGGCTAATGCTTGAGCTGCTGGATGAGCTGGGAATTCGTGAGGATACGCTGATTATGTTTACCTCTGATAATGGTATGAACCTGGGACACCATGGAATCTGGGGAAAGGGGAATGGTACTTATCCACAGAATATGTATGATACGTCTGTGAAGGTTCCTTTTCTGGCATCCTGGAAGGGACATATTCCGGAAAATCAGGTTTGTGAAGCAATGTGCAGCCATTATGATATTTTCCCTACACTTCAGGAGCTGCTGCAGCTTTCAGGAGATGTCAGACAGAAGCTGCCGGGCAGAAGCTTTTTAAACTGGTTGGAACATCCGAATGGGACAGATGAGAGAAGTATTGTGATTGTGGATGAGTACGGTCCGGTGAGAATGGTGCGTAACCATGACTGGAAGCTGGTACAGCGTTATCCGGAGGGCCCGAATGAGCTGTATCATATCAGCGAGGACACGGAGGAAGAATGTAATCTGTATGGAAATCCCCGGTATGAGAGTCTGGCGCTGGATATGCGGAAACAGTTAGAGCATATTTTTGCAGAATACGGCGATTCGGAGCTGGACGGAACAAAAGAAGCAATATATGGTACAGGACAGTTTGGACCGGTAGGAAAATTTGCTGTGAGTACTCAGAGGTTTGAGGGCAAGGCGGATAAAGCAGATTAAGGAAATTACAGAAATGGGGAAGAGTATGAAGTACGATTTTACAACATTTTTAGACAGACGGGGAAAAGATTCCATGGCAGCGGATGATATTCCGGTTTCAGGTGCGGAAGTCAGGGAAGACTTCACAAGGCTGCCAATGTGGGTAGCTGATATGAACTTCCCTGTGTTTCCAGCGATACAGGAACATATGACAGCCAGGATTGCACATCCGGTATTCGGGTATTTCCATATTTCGGATGAGTATTATGATAGTATTATCAACTGGCAGAAAAAACGGAATCAGGTGCAGAATCTTTCCAGAGAAGCGATTGGATATGAGAACGGAGTTCTTGGCTGCGTAGCTTCTGCCCTGCAGGCATTTACAGCGCCGGGGGAGTCCGTTTTAGTACATGCTCCCACCTATATCGGATTTACAAATACGCTGACCACGAATGGCCGCAATATTGTGCTTTCACATCTGGAAAAGGATGCTGAGGGTATCTGGCGGATGAACTACGAGGATATGGAACAGAAGATACAGAAAAATAATATCCATCTGGCTATTTTCTGTTCGCCCCATAATCCAAGCGGAAGAGTATGGGAAAGGCAGGAGATTGAAGCTGCCATGGATGTCTATCGGAGAAATAACTGTATTGTGATTTCAGATGAAATCTGGTCTGACCTGATTTTGGAGGGACAGCACCATATTCCGACACAGAGTATTTCAGAGGATGCCAGAAACAGAACGATTGCTGTGTATGCGCCATCGAAGACGTTTAATCTTGCCGGATTGATTGGTTCCTATCATATTGTGTATCATCCGTACCTGAGAGACAGGTTACGCAGACAGTCTTCGTTGTCCCACTACAACAGCATCAACGTGCTTTCCATGCACGCGTTAATAGGCGCTTACCAGCCGGAGGGGCATGTCTGGGTAGATGAGCTGAGAAGCGTTTTGACAGAAAATGCCCGGTATGCATATGGATTTATCAGAGAAAACTTTCATGGTGTGAATCTGGCAATGCCCCAGGGGACTTATATGCTTTTTCTGGATTGCGGGGAATGGTGCAGAAAGAGAGGCTGCTCCATGGACGAATTGTTACGCGCGGGGATTGAGGTTGGCGTTATCTGGCAGGATGGAAGACCCTTTCATCATCCGTGGGCAATCCGCATGAATTTGGCACTTCCCCATGAACAGGTAAAGGAAGCAATGGAACGACTGAAGAAATACGTGTTCTGTAGCTAGGTATGGATTCCGGTGAAGCGGTTCGGTGTTAAAGGAGAAAGATTGAAAAAGAATTACGCGCAGGAATGTGCGCAGAAATGAGTATAAAAATGGAAAGAACCCCCAATGTGGTAATTATTTATGCAGATGACCTTGGATATGGTGATTTATCCTGTTATGGTGCGGAGGAACTGCATACTCCGAATATTGACAGACTGGCGGAGGAAGGTATTCTGTTTCAGAATGCTTATTCGGCTTCCGCAGTCTGTACGCCGGCAAGATATTGCCTGATGACAGGGCAGTATCCTTTTCGGAATGAGAATACTTTCATTTTGCCTGGAAATGCGAAATGTATTATAGGGAAAGAAACGATGACGCTTCCCCGTATCTTTCAGCAGGCAGGTTATAAAACGGGTGTTGTAGGGAAATGGCATCTGGGTCTTGGCAGTGGAAATGTTGACTGGAACAGGGAGATTGATTTTACACCGAATGAGGTGGGTTTTGATTATTCGTTTATTTTTCCCGGAACGAACGACAGGGTTCCCTGCGTATATGTAAAGAATCATCAGGTAGTCGGAGTGGAGGAAGCTGACCCGATAGAGGTATCTTATGAGCCAGAGTGTCCTTATGAGGATATTGACACCTATGCTAAAAATCCGGAAAAACTCCGGATGAAGTCATCCCATGGGCATAATATGAGCATTGTGAACGGTATTGGCAGGATTGGCTATATGCGTGGTGGAAAAAATGCTGTCTGGAAGGATGAAAATCTTGCGGCAGATTTTCTGGAGGAAAGTAAGAAATTTATAGACGGATGTCAGGAGCAACCGTTCTTTTTGTTATATACGGTGCATCAGCCCCATGTGCCACGGGTGCCTAATGAGCGTTTCCGTGGAATGACAGGTCTGGGGCCCAGAGGGGATGTCATTGCAGAGCTGGACTGGTGTGTAGGAGAACTGATGGCTCATCTTGAAAAAGGGGGAATGCTGGAAAACACGTTAATCCTTTTTTCAAGCGATAATGGTCCTGTTCTGAATGATGGGTATCAGGATAGGGCAGTGGAGCTCAATGGAGCCCATCATCCTACAGGACCGCTGCGTGGAGGAAAATACAGTAAGTTTGACGGTGGGGCAAGAATTCCCTTTCTGGCATGCTGGAAAGGAACTATCCAGCCTCTGATATCTGACGCATTGCTGTTTCAGGGAGATTTGGCTGCATCCTTTGCAGCTATGCTCGGCGTAAAGCTTCAGGACGGAGATTTGCCTGACAGCGAGAACCATCTGGACGTATTGCTGGGACAGACCATGTCCGGCAGACGGGAAGTAATGTATGAGAGTGTTTCCAAAGCGAAGGTGCTCCGGCAGGGAAAATGGGAGTATCTGGAGCCGAGTGACGGTGGCCCACTGGAGATTAATACAGGGATTGAACTGGGAAACAGCCCAAGGGGACAGCTTTACAATATGCTATATGACCCGGGACAGAGAGAAGATGTGGCAGACCGCTATCCGCAGGTGGCGGAGACAATGGACAGACGTATCAGAGAGATATTGAAAAGCAGACAGACAAGATAATGTGTGATTGGGAAAAAGGAGAAGGTATGAGTACCTTTGATTACAGCAAAGTAAAAAATCCTGAATATTTTCAGGAGAACAGACTTCCGGCACACTCAGATCATGGTTTTTATGCAGATGAGTTGGAAGCGGAAAGCGGGAAGAGCAGTTTCCGTTATAGCCTGAACGGACTGTGGAAGTTTGCGTATGCACCTAACTATTCTTCTTCCCAGAAGAATTTTTATGAATTGGACTACTCCTGTAAATGTTGGGCGGATATCAGGGTGCCGGCGCATATTCAGATGGAGGGCTACGATATTCCACAATATGTAAATGTACAGTATCCATGGGATGGCAGGGAACAGATAGAGCCGGGAGAAATTCCGGAACAGTTTAATCCTGTTGCGCAGTATGTCAGGTATGTGACTTTACCTGAAAATATGCAGGAAAAGCCGGTTTTTATTTCTTTTCAGGGGGTAGAAAGTGCGCTGGCTCTATGGTGTAACGGGCAGTTTGTGGGATACAGTGAGGACAGCTTTACCCCGGCTGAGTTTGAACTGACGCCTTATCTGCACAAGGGTGAAAATAAGCTGGCAGTATGCGTATTTAAATGGTGTTCCGGCAGCTGGTGCGAGGATCAGGATTTCTTTCGGTTTTCCGGTATTTTCAGGGATGTGTATCTTTATACCATTCCGGAGATTCATATCAGGGATATGAAGGTTCAGACACTGCTGGAGGATGACTATCAGCAGGCAGAGCTTGTGCTGGATATGGAGGCGACAAAGGCAGGAAAAGTGGATATCCGGCTTTTCCGGGAGAAGTCAGGAAAGACTGCAGAGATAAGTGGAGAACTGACGGCGGCACTGCCGGAACAGAGCCATTTTGTAATCCCTGTGGAAAAGCCTGCACTCTGGAGTGCAGAGTCCCCCGCATTATATAAGCTGGTAATCAGTGTGAAGGATGACAATGGAAGGATACAGGAAGTGATTTTCCAGATGGTAGGCTTCCGCCGTTTTGAATTGAAGGACAGGCTGATGTGCATTAATGGAAAGCGTATTGTATTTAAAGGTGTCAACCGCCATGAGTTCAGCTCTGTTTCAGGCAGAGTGGTGAGCGAAGAGGAGATGTGGCAGGATTTGGTCACGATGAAGCAGCATAATATTAATGCTGTCCGTACCTGTCATTATCCGAATGATTCCAGATTATATGCATTATGTGATAAGCTGGGTCTGTATTTGATTGATGAATGTAATCTGGAGTCCCATGGCTGCTGGGAGCCGGATATACGTAAAAAAGCAGATATTGACATGGTGATACCGGGAAACAGACAGGAATGGCATGATTTGGTTCTGGACCGTGCCAACTCCATGTATCAGAGAGATAAAAACCATCCCTCTGTTTTAATCTGGTCTTGCGGAAATGAAGCCTTTGGTGGACAGAATATTTTTGATATGTCACAGTTTTTCAGAAAGTCGGATCCGGGAAGACTGGTTCATTATGAAGGTGTCTTTCAGGATAGACGTTTCCCTGATACCAGTGATATGGAAAGCCAGATGTATACACCGGTGGAGAAAATTAAGGAATGGCTGAAAAAGGATAGAAGTAAACCTTTTATTTGCTGTGAATACAGCCATGCCATGGGAAATTCCTGCGGAGCCCTGCATAAGTATACAAATCTGACAGATACAGATGTTATGTATCAGGGAGGATTTATCTGGGATTATGTGGATCAGTCTATTTATAAGAAGGACAGATATGGCGAGTATTTTCAGGCATATGGTGGAGATTTCGGCGATCGTCCCACGGATTTCAACTTTAGCGGAAACGGGATTGTGTATGGTGGTGACAGAACAGTATCTCCGAAGATGCAGGAGGTTAAATATGATTACCAGAATATCAGCATTGAAGTCACTGAGGAAACTATCAAGATTGCAAATAAAAATCTCTTTTTAAATACAGCTGACTTTGAGTGTGTAATCCGGGTAGAAAAAGAAGGAAGAAAGCTGCAGGAGTTCCCTTTGGAAACGGATATAGAGCCACTTACCAGCATGGAACTGGAATCACCTGTGAAGCTGCCTTCACTTCCTGGTGAATATACCGTAACAGTGTCGTTCCGGCTGAAAGAGGATACACTCTGGGCGGAGGCAGGACATGAAGTGGCATTTGGACAGGGAGTTTTCACAAAATGCCAGAGTCTGATTGCAGACAGATCTTTTGCAAAAAAAATGCCGCTTAAGGTAATATACGGAAAGCTGAATATTGGTGTGAAGGGTGAAGAGTTTGACGCTCTGTTTTCCTATGCCTTTGGCGGACTGGTATCCTACCGTTATGGTGGAAGGGAAATGCTCAAGACCGTTCCAAAGCCTAATTTCTGGAGAGCACCTACTGATAATGACTGCGGAAATCTCATGATGAACCGCTATGGGCAATGGAAGCTTGCCAGTATGTATCTGACACCGGATGGTGTAACAAGGGAAAATCCAACAGTCCGTGTAGAGGATGACTGTGCGGTGGTAAGCTATCTGTATAAGCTGCCTACCTGTCCCGAGTCCATATGTGAACTGACCTATAAGGTATATGGGGATGGTACCATTGCGGTGACACTTGAGTATGAACCAGTGAAAAAACTGGGTGATATGCCGGAATTTGGTGTGCTCTTTAAAGTGGATGCGGATTATGACCGTGTAGAATGGTATGGCAATGGACCGGAAGAAACCTACGCAGACAGAAGCAATGGCGCAAAGCTTGGTATCTATAAAAATCTTGTGAAGGATAATATGGCACGCTATCTGGTGCCACAGGAATGCGGAAACAAGACAGAGGTACGTTATGCGAAGGTAACGGATATCCAGGGAAGAGGTCTTTTGTTTGTGGGAGACAAAATGAGTTTTTCCGCCCTTCCCTTTACACCCCATGAGCTGGAGAATGCCCGGCATTCTTATGAGCTTCCCAAAGTACATTATACAGTGATTCGAGCTGCCCTTGCACAGATGGGAATAGGCGGCGATGACAGCTGGGGGTCAAAACCTCATGACGAATATCTGCTGGATGTGAGCAGGAAGAAGAAATTTACTTTCTACTTTAAGGGAATTGTGTAAAGGAAAAGAAGTAGCTGAAAAAACGGTTCGGAAAGTTGACAAATGCATCAGTCTTTTGATAATATGTAAAAACAAAAGTCTGCAGAAGCAGACAGGGAAGATACAGAAGTATCGAAGGCTGTGGAAAAATGTATGGCAAAGCAGAGATTTGAATAATATTGTGTAATATTGTGCGGAATTGTTACAGGAAATCAATGAATAATGTCAGGAAGGCATGCGTCTGAGAGAGATGCATGCCTTTTTATGCTTTGTGATAACTATTCAGAAAAATGCAAAATTACGCTCTGAGGATAGAGTTCTGAATCGTTGCGTTTTCCTGCCAGGGAAATAACAGAAAGGAAATGGAAATCAGTATGTGGAAAAGAAAAGCAGGCAATACAAAAGGAAGGATATCTGTCATGGCACTTTTGCTGACTGGGAGTCTTTTATGGAGCGGCTGTGGAAGCAGTCAGGAGCAGGGAGTATCAGGCAGCCCGGCGCAGCCAGATAAACAGGGGGAAACAACTCTGACCTACGGAAGCGGCGATTATACAAGAATTAACCCTGCCATGGACGAGCATGGGGAAATCAATCTTCTTCTGTTTGACGGACTGACAGCCCATGACGGAGAAAACAGGGTGGTTCCGGCGCTGGCAAAAAGCTGGGAATACGAGGAGGACACATATACCTATACTTTCTTTCTGGAGGAAGGTGTTACCTGGCACGACGGGGAGCCTTTTGGGGCAGAGGATGTAAAATTCACAATTGAGGCAATCCAGAACCCGGACAATGCTTCGGAAAATGCACCGAATTTTGAGGACGTGGAAGAAATCAGGGTAGTGGATGAAAATACAATTTCCTTCCGGCTGAAAGCGCCCAATGTGGCATTTCTGGATTATATGACTATGGCGGTACTCCCGAAACATCTGCTGGAGGGGGAGGATATGCAGCTTTCCGCTTTTTTTAAGAATCCGGTGGGAACAGGTCCCTATAAGCTGGAGAGCTGGGAGGAAGGGCAGACAATCTGTCTTGTGAAAAATGAGGATTATTTCAAGGGTGCGCCGAAAATAGACAGAGTTATTTTTAAGATTGTGACGGATGATACCGTAAAAGCGATGCAGTTGAAATCAGGAGAACTGGATTTGGCACTGTTGACACCGAAGGATGCGGCAGCCTTTGCAGAGGATGAAAATTACAGATGTTATGATATGGAAACCGCGGATTACAGAGGGATTCTCTTTAATTTCAACAACAATTACTGGCAGGAAAACAGAGATTTCATTCCGGCAGTCTGTTATGGAATTGACCGTCAGGCGATTGTGGATACCGTTCTTCTGGGGCAGGGGATGACGGCATATGGCCCTTTGCAGCGCAACATTTATAATGAGGAAAATGTGGAGCATTACGACTATAATCCCCGAAAGGCAGAGGAAGTTTTACAGGAAGCAGGCTGTGAAAAGAAAACAGACGGTTTTTATTATCGGAACGGAGAAAAGGTCGGCTTTGTGCTGAATGTGGCAGCGGGGGACCAGGTACGTCTGGAAATTGCCCAGATAGCAGCCCAGCAGCTTTCGGAGATTGGAATCGAGGTAAAGGTAGAGATTCCCACCGTAGTTGACTGGGGCAGTCAGATGGCATATCTGATTGGCTGGGGAAGTCCCTTTGATGCGGATGACCATACCTACAAGGTATTTGGAACGGATAAGGGGGCCAATTATTCGGGATATTCTGATGCTCTGGTAGATGAATATCTGATAAAGGGGAGGGAGTCTGCGGAGGAAGAGGTACGCAGACAGGCATATGCCGGATTTCAGGAGGCGTTGGCGGAGGACCCGGCTTTTGCCTTTATCTGTTATCTGGATGCCAATTATGTAGCGAAGGCAACGATAGAAGGAATTTCGGAAAATACAGTCATGGGGCATCATGGCGTGGGAATTTTCTGGAATATTGAGGAATGGGAAGTGAAGGATTGAACGAGGAAGAATTGAGAGAGGGAGGCTTTGACCGGTATTTACTGGAAGTGGAAAAGCTGTCCCTGTGTTTTAAGAAGGAGGATGGGAAAGCAAAAGCCTTAAAGGAGATTTCCCTGAAAATCAAAGAAGGGGAAATTCTGGCACTGGTAGGGGAATCCGGTTGTGGAAAAAGTGTTTTCTGCAAGACTGTTCTGGGCTTTCTGCCGGATAGGGCAGAGGTGGAAGGGGGAAGCATCAGGCTTACAGGGGAGGAAATTTTACCCTATGAAGAGAAGCGGATGGAGGAATTTCGCAGAACCTTTTTTTCTCTGGTGATGCAGAATCCTGCGGAGGCATTGAATCCTTCCATAAAAGTGGGAAAGCAGATAGAGGAGGCATATCAGGCGGCGGAAGCAGGAAGAGGAAAAAGCAGGAAAAATCGGAGGGAACGCCGGGAGGAGGTGCTTGCCCTGATGCGGCAGGCGGGAATCCCACAGCCGGCGGAGCGGTATCATCAGTACCCCTATCAATTATCCGGCGGAATGTGTCAGCGGGTTGGTATAGCAATTGCGTTGGCGAAAAAGCCCCGGCTGCTTCTGGCGGATGAACCCACAAGTGCGCTGGATGTGACGGTACAGGCGCAGATTTTGCAACTGCTTCAGACGCTGCGGGAGAAGGAGAACCTTTCTATTTTGCTGGTGACTCATGATTTGGGAGTGGTAGCGGCAGTCGCAGACAGGGTGGCAGTGATGTATCAGGGAGAAATTGTGGAGTGCGAAGAAACTCAAAAACTGTTTCAGGCTCCGGTGCATCCCTATACCAGAGAGCTGTTGCAGTCCCATCCGGCATTTTGCCGTTTAAACAGGCAGGGGGTGGAGGGCATCTGATGAAAAAAGTATGTGGATTTATTTTCAGCCTGTGGATGCTTTCTCTGGTGGTATTTTTTATGTCCAGACTCGCGCCGGGGGACCCCTTAATGTCCTTTTACGGGGACCGGGTGGAAAAGATGTCGGTGGAGGAGAGATGGCAGGCGGAAGAAAGACTTGGGCTGCACGACAGGATTCTTACCCAGTATATCCGCTGGGGAAAAAATGCACTGTATGGAGATTTCGGAATCTCCTATAAATATAAAAAGGATGTGCTTGCAGTAGTGGGCGAGCGGATTCCCAATACATTATTGCTGGGAGGAAGCGGATTTTTACTGATATTTGCGCTCAGTCTGCCTCTTGGGGCGTTTTGTGCAAGGCGGGAGGACAAATGGCAGGACAGGCTGCTTTGCAGTCTGGGGACGATTTCCGGCTGTATCCCGGAATTTTGGTTTTCCCTGCTGCTCATTTTTGTATTCAGTGTCAGCCTGAAGCTCCTGCCGGGGAGCGGGGCATACACACCGGGAAGCGGAGGCGATATTCCGGACAGGCTGCGTCATCTGATATTACCGCTGACGGTGGTTGTTATCAGCCACTTATGGTATTATGCCTATCTGGTCAGGAACCTTCTACTGGTACAGCTTCGGTGTGATTATGTTCTGCTGGCAAGAAGCAAGGGATTGAATAAAAGACAGGTGTTATATCATCATTGCATGCGGAATATCCTGCCCTCCTATTTTGGACTGATGGCGGCTTCTGTTTCGCATATTCTGGGGGGAACCTATGTAGTGGAAACGGTGTTTTCCTATCCGGGAATCGGTACACTTGCCTATGAGAGTGTCCGGTATCAGGACTACAATCTGCTCATGGTAGTCTGCCTGCTTTCCGGCGGTGTGGTGCTTTTTTGCAGTATGCTGGGAAAAATACTGGGAGAAAAAATCAGTCCCCGGATTGCCGCCAGGGGTATCTGGGAAAAGGGGGGACCGGAGCAGTGAGGGAAGAGCATAAAGAAATAAGACCGGAAAAAGTAAGACCGGAAAAGACAGGACAGATAGGTGCGGTTTTCCTGCTGTGTGGGATTCTGGCAGGTTGTTTTGCCGGCAGTCTTTTTCTGCCGGAGAATGCGTCTTATATGAATCTGGCAGACTGTAACCTGCCTCCCTGCCGAAGATATCCTTTTGGAACGGATGCCCTGGGGAGAGATTTGTTTCTGATGATATGGAACGGAGGCAGAATTTCTTTAAGTATTGGGTTTTTGTCCACAGTATTTTCCACTGCCATTGCTGTTGGGCTTGGTGTTTTCAGCGGTCTGTCGACAAAGTGGGTGGACGGGGTACTGATGTGGGTTACGGATATTCTTCTAAGCATCCCCGGACTGCTTCTTTTATTTTTATGGCAGGGGATTTTTGGAAAAAATACTGTGACAGGACTTTCTTTTGCCATAGGAAGTGTAAGCTGGATGCAGATGGCAAAGGTGGTACGGACGCAGGTGCGGCAGTTTAGGGAGGAAGAGTATATTTTGGCGGCAAAATCCATGGGGGCAGGTTTCTTTCATATTCTCCGGAAACATTTGACGCCAAACATAGTTTCTTCTATTATGTTTATGGTAGTTATGAATATCCGGAGTGCAATGCTGTCAGAGGCAACCTTAAGTTTTATGGGAATCGGGCTGTCACTGGAACAGATTTCCTGGGGCAGTATGCTCTCTATGGCGCAGCGGGCATTTTTTACCGCCTCCTGGTGGGTGATTGTGGTTCCCGGTGTCTTTCTGGTGGCAACGCTTTGTTGTATTACAAGTATTGGAAATATCTTTCGGAAGGAAGTCAATTTAAGACACAGTAACCTGTAGAAAAGGAGTAAAACCATGACATTGGCAGAATTTTTTCAGAAAAATAAAAAAGTAGCTCTTGGGTTTTCAGGAGGAGTGGATTCTTCCTATCTTTTATATGCGGCACTGCAGAACGGTGCCAGTGTGAGGGCGTATTATGTAAAGGCAGCTTTTCAGCCGGAGTTTGAACTGGAGGACGCGAAGCGTCTGGCAGAGGAGCTGGGAGCAGATATGAAGATTCTGCCTGTGGATGTGCTTCAGGCGAAGGAAGTGACAGCAAATCCGGCGAATCGGTGTTATTATTGTAAGACTAAAATTTTCGGAACCATTCTGGCAGAGGCGAAAAAGGACGGCTATTCTGTGCTGATGGATGGAACCAATGCATCGGATGATGCCGGGGACAGACCGGGCATGAAGGCGCTGCAGGAATTAAAGGTATGCTCTCCGCTGCGGGATGCGGGACTGACAAAGGCAGAAATCCGCAGATTATCGAAGGAAGCAGGACTTTTTACCTGGGATAAGCCGGCATATGCCTGTCTTGCAACAAGAATCCCCACAGGAACGGAGATTACCGCAGAAAAACTGAAGAAAACGGAAGAAGCGGAGGGGTATCTGTTCTCCCTTGGCTTTACGGATTTCCGGGTGCGGATGATGGGAGAGATGGCAAAAATACAGTTACCCGCAGACCAGATGCCTCTGCTGTTGAAAAACAGGGAGAAAATTCTGGCGGAGCTTGGAAGGAATTACCGGGGAGTACTGCTGGATTTGGAGGCAAGAGGATGAACAGTGAAATCAGACAGCTTTTGGAAAGAGTAAAGGCGGGGGAAACCTCTGTGGAGGATGCCCTGCTCAGGCTGAAAATGGAACCCTTTGAAGATATCGGCTATGCGAAGGTGGATATGCACCGCAAGGTAAGGCAGGGAGCTGCGGAGGTTATCTACGGGGCAGGAAAGACGCCGGAGCAGATAGTGGGAATCGTGGAAACCATGAGAAGCAAGGGACAGAAAACCATTCTGATAACCAGACTGTCCAAAGAGGGGGCAGAGGTGGTAGCGAAAACCCAGCCTCTGCAATATGAGGAAATTTCCGGAATCGGTATTGTCGGGGAGTTGCCGAAGCCGGATGGAATTGGTAAAATTGTAGTGGCAACCGGCGGAACCAGTGATATTCCGGTGGCAGAGGAAGCGGCGCGGACTGCGGAGGTCTTTGGGAATGAGGTTGTCAGGCTTTATGATGTGGGAGTAGCGGGGCTGCACCGATTATTGTCCCATATGGATGAAATTATGAGCGCCAGCGTGATTATAGCCATTGCGGGAATGGAGGGTGCCCTTGCCAGCGTGATTGGCGGGCTGGCAGACTGCCCGGTTATTGCGGTGCCTACCAGCGTAGGGTACGGAACCTCTTTCCATGGATTGTCAGCATTGCTTTCCATGTTAAATTCCTGCGCCAGCGGGGTTTCTGTTGTCAATATTGACAATGGCTTCGGGGCGGGCTATCTTGCAGGGATGATAAATCATATGGCGGCGCCTGAGAAAAGGGCATAAAAAGCAAGAGGAAGTTATCTCAGAAATCTTTAATCAGCAGATTAGGAGAGTACATTACGGAGAAAGGGAGTAGGATTATGAAAACATTATATCTGGATTGTGGAATGGGAGCAGCGGGAGATATGCTGACGGCTGCTTTGCTGGAGCTTCTGCCGGAGGAAGAGCAGAAGAAATTTATGAAGCAGATGAACCATCTGGGGATTCCGGGGGTAGAGATAGAGGCAACAAAAACGGCAAAATGCGGGATTCAGGGAACGCACATCTCTGTTAAAATAAATGGAGAAGAGGAGGGTGAGTACCATCATCACCATGACCATGAGCACAGTCATGAGCATGAACAGGAACATAGTCATGAGGACGAACACAATCACGGGGATGAACATGACCATAGTCACGACCATAACCAAAGCCATGAACACGACCACGACCATGAGCATGAGCACAGTCACGACCATACCCACACCCATGACCATACCCACACTCACTCACATACCTCCATGCACGATATTGAACATATTGTGACAGGGCATATGCAGCTTCCGAAGAAGGTGCAGGAGGATGTGCTGGCAGTCTACCGTCTGATTGCAGAAGCGGAGGGGCATGCTCATGGAATGGAGGTCAGCCAGATTCATTTCCATGAGGTAGGCACCATGGATGCCATTGCGGATATTACCGGGGTGTGCCTGCTTTTTTCCATGATACAGGCGGATGAAATCATCGTATCTCCGGTTCATGTGGGAAGCGGTCAGGTACATTGCGCCCATGGCATCTTACCGGTTCCGGCACCGGCAACAGCTTATATCCTGCGGGATGTGCCGATTTACGGAGGCAGCATAAAGGGAGAGCTTTGTACGCCTACGGGAGCCGCGCTGTTAAAGCATTTTGCTACCGGCTTCGGGGAGCTTCCCGTAATGCGTATCAGCCGTATCGGATATGGTATGGGAAAGAAGGATTTTGAGGCGGCAAACTGCGTCCGCGCCCTGCTGGGAGAAAAGGAAGGGAAGAAGGATGCTATTGTGGAGCTGTCCTGTAATGTGGACGATATGACTCCGGAGGATATTGGCTTTGCAACGGAGCAGCTTCTGCGGGAGGGAGCGCTGGATGTGTTCTCCGTTCCTGTTACCATGAAAAAGAGCCGCCCCGGCATCTGGATTCATGTTTTATGTAAGGCAGAAGAAAAGGAAAGAATGGCAGAGCAGATTTTTAAACATACCTCCACAATCGGAATCAGGGAGCGGGAGTATGGCAGATATGTATTAAACCGGGAAAGCAGAAGTATTCAGACGCCCTATGGGGAGGTACGCTGTAAATATTCCTCCGGCTACGGAGCAGAGCGGATGAAATATGAGTATGAGGATTTGAGCAGGATTGCCATGGAGCAGAATTTAAGCCTTGCAGAAGTGCGAAAACTTGCAGAACAGGGAATATAGATTGAAAAATTGGTCAAATAACAGAATCAGTACAATAGGAGGTGGCTGTTTTGCAGAAACAAAAGATTACTACCTTTGAGGAAGCAGAAAGATATCTGAATGAAACTCCCAGATTTACCGCCAAAAACAGCATGGAAGACACGAAGCGGTTTCTGGCGCTTCTGGGAAATCCGGATAGAAAAATGAAGATTATCCACGTGGCAGGCACAAACGGAAAAGGCTCCGTCTGTGCCTATCTGCGCAGTATACTGGAAAAAGCGGGAATGAGGGTGGCTATTTTTACTTCCCCCCATCTTGTGGATATCCGGGAAAGATTTGTCATAGAGGGAGAAATGGTTTCCAAAGAGGATTTCCTGAATGCCTTTCTGGATATTTATGAACGTCTGGACTGGGAAAAGCTGGAGGCAGGAGAGGGGTATCATCCCAGTTATTTTGAGTATCTTTTCTTTATGGCGATGCTTCTTTTTGCAAAAAAAGCGCCGGATTACTGTATTCTGGAAACCGGGCTTGGAGGCAGGCTGGATGCCACAAACGCGGTGGAGAAAAAAGAGGTTTCCGTTATTACCCATATCAGTCTGGACCATGTGGAATATCTGGGAGATACGGTGGAGAAGATTGCAGGGGAGAAGGCGGGCATTATCCATGAAGGGGCGCCTGTGGTATTCTGGGATACCTGTCCGGAAACCACGGAGGTATTTTTAAAACGTGCGGCGGAACTTGGTGTTCCGGCGATTATGGTGTCGAAAAAGGACTATCGGTTTTTGAATTTTAAGAATAAAAACATTGATTTTTCCTTGTGTACTGGGTATTATGGTTATATTAGCCTTTCTTTGCACACAATCGCTGCCTATCAGATGGAAAATGCAGCGCTGGCTGTCCGGACGATTGAGGTTCTGGATAAGGAACACAGAATTTCTGCGGAGGATATCAGGCAGGGAGTGTCGGATTGCTTCTGGGCGGGACGGATGGAAGAGGTGCTTCCGGAGGTCTATGTGGACGGTGCCCATAATGAGGATGGAATCCGGGCATTTCTGGAAACAGTGCAGGCGGATGGCAGGGATGGGAACAGAAGCCTGCTGTTCAGTGTGGTAAAGGAAAAGGACTATGAACAAATGATAGAGGAGCTGGTAAAATCCGGGTTGTTCAGGCGCTTTGCCATTGCCCATATGCAGACAGGGCGGGCGGTGACGCTGGACAGACTGGAACGGATTTTCAGGGAGTATCCTCAATGTGAATATGCTGTTTATGATACTGTAACTGCAGCCTTTCATGCACTGCTGCAAAGCCGGAGAAGGGAGGAACGCATTTATGTTGCGGGAAGCCTGTATCTGGTGGGTGAAATAAAGGAGCTGTTGGAAAATGATAAATTTTGAAGAAGAACTGAAAAAATTCCATCCCAGCCTTGAGGTAGAGGATGCGGAGGATGCTATTTATAACCAGGATTTGACAGATATGGCTGATTTACTTGTAAAAATGATGAAAGAATCCGAAGAGAAGTCAGAAGAGGTGCAGTAATGTTTTGTTACAATTGTGGATGTGCTCTGTCAGAGCATGATTTTTGCACCGCCTGCGGAGCTGATGTTTCTTTGTACAAGAAAATTATGTCTGTTTCCAATCTTTATTATAATGAAGGACTGGAAAAAGCAGGGGTAAGGGATTTGAGCGGTGCAGTCACCAGTCTGCGCCAGAGCCTGAAATTTAATAAAAATAATGTGGAAGCAAGAAATCTGCTGGGACTTGTCTATTTTGAAATGGGAGAGGTTGTGGCAGCCTTAAGTGAATGGGTTATCAGTAAAAATCTGCGTCCGGAGAAAAATATTGCGGATGATTATATCGAGAAGCTGCAATCCAATTCTGCCAGACTGGATTCCATCAATCAGACCATCAAGAAATATAATCAGGCGCTTGCCTATTGTCAGCAGGACAGTAAGGATCTTGCCATCATACAGTTAAAAAAGGTGCTTTCCCTGAATCCCAGATTTATCCGGGCGCATCAGCTTCTGGCGCTTCTTTACATGGATGCGGAGGAATGGGAGCGGGCGGAAAGAGAGCTTCATAAATGTATGGAGATTGACCGGAACAATACCCAGACCCTTCGGTACTTGAATGAAGTGGACAGGATGCTGACACCGGATGAAACATCCAGACAGACTGGCAGGAAAAAGAAGGAAGAGGCTGTCAGATACCAGAGCGACAATGAGATTATCATACAGCCTTTGAATGTAAAGGAGCCGAAGGGCGGCGGGGTATCCACCTTAGTCAATATCGGAATCGGACTTTTGATTGGTCTGGCGGCAACCTACTTCTTACTGGTTCCCGCGGCACAGTCCAATGCGAGAAACGAAGCCCAGAAGACCATTACCACAATCAGTAACGAGTCGGATGCAAAGACGGCAAGAATCCAGGAGCTGGAATCGGAGAACGGAAAGCTGCAGGAGGAAATAGAGGGATTGCAGGCAGAGGTGGAAGGCTTTGTGGGAGAGGACGGCACGCTGCAAAGCTTTGACAACCTGTTAAATACGGCTTCTGATTATCTGGAAACGCAGGATATACAGAAGACAGCTGCTGAACTGGAAACGATTGCTGCAAATATCAATATAGAAGAAACCTCGGAAAGCTACCAGAAATTATACCAGACCCTTTTGGGGGCAATCGGTCCCCAGCTTGCCCAAGAGTATTACGCGGCTGCCCAGGAAAGCTACAGGCAGGAGAATTTTGCGGAGGCGGCAGAGGGCTTTGGCAAGGCGGTTTATTATGATGCCACTCTTGCAGATGCCTGGTATTATCTGGGACAGGCATACCGCAGAAACGGAGATACGGAAAATGCACTGGCTGCATACCGGAAGGTAGTGGAGCTCTTCCCGGATACAAGCAGGGCAAGAAGCGCGCAGGAATATATCAGTCAGTTGGGTACGGAGAATTAAGCAGAATACGCGAGAAGCTGTAAAAACAGTGAAACACCAAGGAAAAGAACCTATCGGGAAAGCCCCGGCAGGTTCTTTTTGTTAATTCATAGGAAATTTCGTCCTGTGAATTAACAAACGCTCCGCGAGGAGCGCACTGCTATAAATTTGTGTCTGCGCGCACTTGACACAAACTCGAGATGCGTTGGAGAAGTGCGCAGAAATGGGGATAGTGTGAAAAATCAGATTGATATGCTGATTTTTCACAAGTCATATTTATATGACTTTGGCTATATTGTGCCGCAGGCGTCACAAAGTAGCTTTTTATCGCAGAACTGAATCTGAAATTCAGTTCGCGATTCCCTCGGCAAAGGAATGCCTGCGGAATGGAGATTAGTATGGAACAGGTTACAGCACAGGATTTTCAAATTATTGATAACTGTCTGATGATTCGGCTGCCGGAGGAAATCGACCACCACGGGGCGGGGGTTATCTGCGAGCAGGCGGACAGGCTTCTTGTGAAAAAGGAGGTAAATCACGTGGTGTTTGATTTTGAGCAGACCCGCTTTATGGATTCCTCCGGCATCGGAATTATTATGGGGAGGTATCGGAAGATATCCTGCTTTGGCGGAAAGGTCTACTGCCTGCATGCCGACAGACAGATTCAGAGAATTTTAAGGATGTCCGGTTTAAATAAAATTGTGGAGGTACTGGAATCATGAAGAACGAAATGGAGATTATCTTTGATGCCATATCAGAGAATGAAGGCTTTGCGAGGGTGGCAGTTTCTGCCTTTGTATCCCATCTTGACCCGACGCTGGAGGAGCTGGCAGATATAAAAACGGCGGTATCAGAGGCTGTAACCAACGCCATTATCCATGGATATGAAAATTTCGCCGGTTATACCCGGGCGGGAGACGGAAAGGGGGCGGAATGCAGGAAAAGAAATCCCGGCAAGGTATTTTTAAAATGCCTTCTGGAAAAGGAGATGCTACATATTGAAATCCGGGATGAGGGCAGGGGAATTGCGGATGTGGAGCAGGCGATGGAGCCCCTTTATACCTCAAAACCGGAGCTGGAGCGTTCCGGTATGGGCTTTGCCTTTATGGAGGCATTTATGGATGATTTGGAGGTGGAGAGCAGCCCCGGAAGGGGCACTGTTGTACGGATGAAAAAGAAGCTTGGTCTGGGGGACTGGATGGGTGGTGAGGAATAGCAGGTGGAAGAAACATCAGTACTGATTGCAAGGTCACAGGCAGGAGAAAAGGAAGCAAGAGAGGTACTGATAGAAAAAAATCTGGGGCTGGTGCATCATATTGTGCGCAGATTTGCGGGCAGAGGATATGAACTGGAGGATTTGTTCCAGATAGGAACCATCGGGCTGATGAAAGCCATTGATAAATTTGATTTGAAGCTGGGAGTAAGGTTTTCTACCTATGCTGTCCCCATGATTGCGGGAGAAATCAAGCGCTTTTTAAGGGATGATGGCCCGGTGAAGGTATCCAGAACCATCAAGGAAAACGGGATGAAGATTGCAGTTGCCAGACAGCGGTTCCAGACGGCGGAGGGCAGGGAGCCTACGCTGCAGGAGCTGTCAGAGCAGACAGGGCTTTCCAGAGAAGAAATTGTAATAGCCATGGAGGCATCGGCTTCTGTGGAGTCCATTTACAGTGCAGTTTATCAGGAGGATGGCAGCGAAATCTATCTGGTGGACAAGGTGGTAAGAGGGGAGAGGGGAAGCGTTGGAAGCAGTCTGAGCTTGGGTATGGGCGGAGAGGATGCCGAGAAGGAAAAGCTGTTAAACCATATGCTGTTAAAGCAGCTTCTGGACAGCCTGAATCCCCAGGAGAAGAACCTGATTCGCATGCGCTATTTCCAGAATAAAACCCAGATGGAGGTTGCCGCTGTTTTAGGGGTCAGTCAGGTACAGGTAAGCCGGCTGGAAAAAAAGATTTTGCGCAGCCTTCGGGAAAGGGCGCAGTAGCAGGGAATTTAAGAATTTATAAAATGTAAGATTTACCGCTTCCAAAGTGCAGACTTTTCGTATAGAATGGGAATAACAAGTAAGATACAACTGGAGATACAGATGAAATTGGATGATAGAACAGAAATGACAAGAGGAGAAATCACAAGAGAAGAAATGCTTCGCGCTGCGGCGGGAAGAAGAAAGCGGAGAAGGCGCAGCAATATCCGGGCAGTTATGACACTTCTGGGTTTGCTGGTGCTGTTTGCCGCGGCGATATACGGCGGGGTGACACTCTACAGCGACTGGAAGGAAGAAAAGCAGGCACAGCCGGTGGATAATCCGGAGCCGGTTGTGTTGGAGGAAGTCTCGGCTGTCCCGGAGGCTTTGTATACCGAGGAACAACTGAATGAGAAAATTGCGGAAGCGGTTTCTGCGGCTGTTTCCCAGGAGCAGGAAGCAGAGGCAAACCGGGTGCTGGAGGGGATTAAGGAATCCCTGACCGCAGGCAATACCACAGTGGAAACCCTGCGCCCCTATTATCCGGATGAGATTGTGGTAGTCAGCGCCGGAAGCTTTCATTTTGTGCCCATAAACCGCGGGTTAAAACAGAATGACCTTGTCCGGGAAAACCTGAATATACTGGAATCCGGGGAATATCAGTATCTGACGGATGGAGCAGTTACCTCCCATAAGGGGATTGATGTTTCCAACCATCAGGGAAAGATTGACTGGCAGCAGGTGGCAGCGGATGGGGTGGAATTTGCCATTATCCGGGCGGCATTCAGAGGCTACGGCACAGGTAAGCTGGTGGAAGACGAAATGTTTGAAAAGAACATAGAAGGTGCAAAGGCAGCAGGCATCAAGGTCGGTGTGTACTTATTCAGTCAGGCGGTTACAGAGGAAGAGGTGCTGGAGGAGGCAAATCTGGTGCTGGAAAAGATTGCCCCCTATCAGCTTGACTGTCCGGTGGTGTTTGATGTGGAAAAGGTGAGCGGCGCCGGACGAATGAATGCCTTAAGCGTAGAGGAGAGAACGGCGCTTACAGAGCTGTTCTGCCAGACGGTACAGAATGCAGGATACCGTCCCATGATTTATTACAATACGGAAATGGCGGCACTGATGCTGAACCTGACCGAGCTGGAGGAGTATGATAAATGGTATGCTTCCTACAGCGAGCAGATGTTTTTCCCCTATGAGTACAAAATCTGGCAGTATTCCGATAAGGGAAAGGTACAGGGAATTTCCGGGGATGTGGATATGAATATCAGCTTTGCTCCTTTGTGGGAGTAACACAGATAAAGTAAAAAGCCTCTTGCAGATTGCAGGGTGTACGTAAGACAGTATTGCGCTAAGATTGACGAAGCGGCACGAAACCGCATGGAGCTGATCGTGCCGGAGTTGGCGAAGCGAAACGGCGTGACCGAGAAACTGAAAGCCGACACCAAATGGAATGGGTACGGCAGATGAACGCTTGCAAGGCACAGGCAGAGGAAATTGTGAAAATCGAATTGATTTATGATTGAGCGAGGAAGTCCGGGCAGAAAACTGTTCGGACTTTTCTCATATAGTCCAAAATAACGGTAGAATTGTTCACAAGTTTTATGGTATAATTTGAATATGAAAATTGAGCAACAAATCGGAAGCTGCAGAGGAGAATGTACTATGAAATGTCCATATTGCCAAGAAGAAATGCAGCTGGGCTATATCCCTAACGGGGGACAGCCTGTGCAATGGATTCCGAACGGAGAAAGACCATCGGTTCTCTCTTTTTCAATTGCAGAACAGGGAGTTCCCCTAATCAATCAGTTCAAACCGTTAAAAGCGAATGGATATAAAGCGGAAGCGTATTATTGTTCAAATTGTAAGGTAATCATTGCACCGACAAAAAGCTGATTACGGAATGTCAACTTCCAGTTTGGCGAACTGAAAGTTTCTTTTTCTTGATAAATGGGGATTAGTTTTCCTTTTTTCCAATCAGCAATAACCACCTATGGTCAAAG